>Ga0210024_1000748_pt1 | contig 29429 bp, 18 predicted proteins | sample CryGeymeta201525_FD_183988 | JGI IMG/M metagenome (GOLD analysis project Ga0210024, IMG submission 183988) | Groundwater microbial communities from Crystal Geyser aquifers in Utah, USA - Crystal Geyser metaG 2015-25 (SPAdes) (version 2) | ecosystem: Environmental > Aquatic > Deep subsurface >...
TTCGCAGAACTTCACCCGGGGGCGTGTGGTGAGCACCCAACACACTGCTGTGCACGCAGAGGCGTCGAACTTGTGCAATAGCTTCGGTGTATTCCTAACCTTCGCGAGTATAGATCGACGGCTGTGCCGTAACCGGGGTAAGCCGTGGGTGGTCCAAGCGCTGGGGAACGCCGTTCAGCCGGATCACGGGCGGCGCACCGGTGCAGAGGTACAGATCGGTTGCACCCCGCTCCATCATCTCGCGCAGTAACTCTCGAACGTCGAGCACGGGTCTCCCCCCTCTTCTGGGTCCCGCGTACGCAGGCACGCTGGCGGTCGTGGGCAGAAGGCAATGGCCCTGGATTCGCCTTCAGCGGTCCAGGTCCTGCTTGTACCGATCACAGTGCGGCGGGGTAGGCGTCCAGGGCGGCAAGCGCCGAGGTTGACTCGCCCCGTCGGCACGCGGTACCATGACACGTGCACCCAACGTGTTTCGGGCGGCGCCGAGGGGGTTCCCAGGAACCACTCATGTTCGCGCGTCGCTTGAACACCCCAGCGGGTGGAAACGCAAGCCCATCCGATCAAACCCCTGGGGTTTGACCGCGACCGTGAGGGAGCGCGTGAGCCGTCGGCGTCGCCGGGGCAGCCAGCGCGGCACATGCTCCCTCACCGTCGCGGCTCGGATTGACAGCGCGTTCCCTTAGGAGGACCAACATGCACCGCATTCTCAACTTCAACGCCGGCCCATCCACGCTGCCTTTGCCCGTGCTGGAGCAGGCCCGCGACGAGTTCGTCGAGTTCCGGGGCACGGGGATGTCCATCGTCGAGATGAGCCACCGCGCCAAGCCGTATGAGGAAGTGCACTTCGGCGCGGTGTCGTTGATCCGCGAGCTGCTGGACCTGCCTGACCACTACAAGGTGTTGTTCCTCGGCGGCGGCGCGACCTTGCAGTTCGCTATGGTGCCGATGAACCTGCTGCCGGCGGGGCGAAGCTGCGACTTCACCCTCACCGGTTCTTGGGCGAAGAAGGCGTGCGACGACGCGAGGAAGATCGGTAGCGTCAGTGTGGTCTACGACGGCAAGCCGGTCAACTATCTGAGCCTGCCCGCTCCGGCAGACTTGATGCTGGACCCAGCCGCTGCCTACCTCCACCTCACCGCCAACGAGACCATCGGCGGCGTCCAATGGCAGTCGTTCCCGGACGCGGGCGAGGTGCCGATTGTGTGCGATATGTCGTCGGATTTCCTCAGCCGACGCCTCCCAGTGGACCGATTTGGACTGATCTACGCCGGTGCCCAGAAGAACGTCGGCCCTGCTGGCGCGACGGTTGTCCTCATCCGCGACGACATGCTGGAACGCTGCGCCGACACGTTGCCTGCCTACCTCGACTACCGCACGCACGCCGAGGGCGACTCGCTCTACAACACGCCGCCGGTGTTTGCGCTCTACATGGTGAAGTTGGTTCTCGAGCATCTGAAGGCCGCGGGCGGGCTTGCGGCTGCCGAGAAGTGGGCCGACCAGCGGTCCGGCCTCGTCTACGACGCTATCGAGGGGAGCGGCGGGTTCTACTCGTGCCCGGTGCCGCCGCACTGCCGCTCCAAGATGAACGTCGTCTTCCGCTTGCCCAGCGAGGCTCTCGAGAAGACGTTTGTCGCCGAAGCCGCCGCCGCGGGCATGGAAGGACTCAAGGGCCACCGGAGCGTGGGCGGCTGCCGGGCTTCACTCTACAACGCGATGCCCATCGCGGGCGCTGAGGCACTGGCGCGGTTCATGGCGGAGTTCGCTGCGCAGAACGGGTGACCTCAGAGAGGTGGTGACTCCGCTGCGCGGTACCGGGGCACTACCACGTTTTCGGATCAGGCAGAATCCAGACAAGGCAGGCAGATAGCGTGAGTGACAGGAAATACCTGGGCGGTTGTGACATTGGGGGAACGAGGCTGCGCGCGATGGTCACGGACCGCGACGGCACCGAACTCGCCCGCCGTGCCGCTGGCGTGGACCAGCAGAGCCGCGACGGGCTGGTGCAACTCGACGAGCGAGAGTGGCGGTACGACCGTGTGGCGCAGCAGGTCGGCGAACTGATGGAGGAGGCGTTAGGGGAGGCGCAGCTTGGCCGCGACCGGTTGGCAGCCCTCGGCATCGGGTCGGCAGGACCTTTTGACGGCGGCGGCATCATCGACTCGACGAACATCAAACCGACCGCCGTTCCTGCCGGTCACCGGGTGCGTATTCCGCTGGTGGACCCTCTATCCAAGGCGTTCGGCGTGCCGACAGTCCTGCTCAACGACTGCAGCGCCGGCGTGCTGGGCGACGTGGTGTTCGGTGTCGGCAAGGGGCGGGACAAGTCGGGGCTGGATATCGTCTACATCACCCTGAGTACGGGGTTCGGCGGAGGCGCCTACTCCCGCGGGCACCTGCTGTCTGGGAAGGACGGCAACGCCGCCGAAGTGGGGCACTTCTGGGTGGTGGAGAACGGGCTGAAGTGCGGCTGCGGAAGCTACGGCTGCGCGGAGGCATACGGCTCGGGCAGCGGCGTCGCCAAGAACGCCCGCATGCAGTTGCTCAACGAGAACTTCGACTCGCAAATGGTCGATCTGGCCCGCAAGGCAGCCGAGGAAGACGGTCGCGAGCGTGAGCACCTGACGAAGTTCTGCCTGTTGGAGTACGTCGACGCCAGCGTGGTGTTCGAGGCAGACCGGCTGGGTGACGCGCTGGCGACGCGGGTGGTGGAGGAGGCGATTCACTGCGTCGGCCTGGCATGCTCCCAAATTGCCAACGCCTACGACCCGGAGATCATCAGCATTGGCGGTTCGCTGGGTTTGGCCAACGCAGAGCGGATCATCCCCGGCATTGCGGAAGAGATGCAGCAGCACCTCAACGTGGCTCCGCCCGAGATCCTGCCCACCTCCCTTGGGCACGACGTGGTGCTTTGGGGCGCGATCGCAGCGGCGATGGAAGCTGCCGGATCTGCCTCTTGAACCAGGGACTGGAGACGTCAGTCGCGCGGGGGCGTGGTGGAAGCGTCAACCCGCGAAGGCGGCGATTGCGGCGGAGAGCGCAGCGCCGACAACGGTGTTGGCCAGGTTGAACCAGTGCCCGGAAAGCCCTCCTCTGGCGCGGGACTTGACCACGCTCTCCGCCACACTGGCGACCGTGGCTGCTGCTGCCGGCACCCACACCAAAGACACCCGCCCTACCCCGGAAGCCGCCGCCGCCAACGCAACCAGTGCAGCTCCGGCGACTCCGGCCACCGTGCCCCAGAAGCTGACCGCGCCTGGCGTGCCCGGGGCGGCCGGACGGAATGGCAGCAGTGTCCACGTGCGGCCGGCGACTGTTTGGCCCACTTCCGTGCCAAGAGTGTCACACAGCGCGGTCGAGAGCGAACCGATCAGGGCGTAAACCAGCCACTCCGGGCGACCCACGAACGGCATGGCTGTGGCTGCACAGACGGCGACGCTGCAGTTGGCTAGGGCGTGCACAGCGCTGCGCCGGCCCCTATCGGCTTGGGCGATTCCGCGATGGGCCTTCGGCTGATAGCCCACTCGGGTGGCAGCCGAACCAAGGACGACGAACGTCGCCAGCGCCGCGAACCCGCCGCGCCCTGCGCCTGTGTAGACTGCGACCGCCAACGCGAACCCGGCCGCTGCGCCGGACAGCGAGACCGCCCGTGCCGCCACTGCTATCCCGGCAAATGCAGCGGGAACCAGCACGGCCTCGAGGCACGGTGCCGCCAAGTTCACAGCTCGCCTGCCAGGACCTCGGGCCGCGTTCGCATCCCTGAGCCGGTCAGCGCCAGGACCACGGGGCCGTCTTCCTGCGGCAGTGCCTCGGTGCGGCGGAAGGCGCTGACCACCACGGCACTGGTCGGCTCCACGAAGAAGCCGTTGTTGCAGAGCAAGCGCCAGTCCAGGAGGATCTCGTCTTCGGGGACGGTGATTACCTCGCCGCCGGATTCCTCGACGGCTTGCAGGATCTGCTTGAGCCGCGGCGGCTGTTGCACCTTGAGACCGTCTGCGAGCGTGTCCCGCGGCGCGAGGGCCTCGGTGCGGCCGGCACGGGCGGCTGCCAGCGGCGCGCAGTGCGCCGCCTGAACTGCGAACACCTTCGGGAGCCGGGGGATGAGCTTGGCTTCGCGCAACTGCCGGAAGCCAAGCCAGGCGCCAAGCAGCAGTGTGGCGTTGCCCACCGGGAAGAACACCGCCGCCGGGGTGAGCGCACCCAACTGCTCAGCCAGCTCGAACGCGAACGTCTTCGTGCCCTCCAGGAAGAACGGGTTCCAGCCGTGACCGGCGTAGTACCCCGAATCGGCCGAGGCGAGGGCAGCGTTCGCCACGTCCTGCCGCGTCCCGGCGACGGGAACCAGCTCAGCGCCAAGGGAGGCGATATGGTGCAGCTTCGCGGCGGGGGCGTCTTCCGGAGCGAAGATCGTGCACGGCAGGTTGGCGTAGGCGCAGTACGCCGCCATGGCCGCGCCGGCGTTGCCCGACGAATCTTCAATCAGCCGAGGCACGCGCCACGACAGTGCCTGGGTCACCGCCGTGGTGGCGCCACGGTCCTTGAAGGAGCCGGTGGGCGAGACGTACTCGAGCTTGAGCATCACCGGTCGCTTGTCGATCCGCCAGGCCAGGAGTCGCGTGCCGCCTTCGCCGAACGAAACGGGATCGGCTACGTCCGACAGCGAGAGCGCGTGGCGGTAGCGCCAGAGCGAGGGCAGCAGTGGCTCGAGCTTGTCCACCTCGAAGGGCTTTTGCTCCAGGTTGAGCGGCGCGCCGCAATCGCAGCGCCAGCGGGGCACAGTGTCGGCGTAGGCAGCGCTGCAGGCATCGCAGAGTAGGGTAGGGGGCATCGGGGCGTCTCCTTGGGGACATGGGGCAGGTGGGTCCCATGGGTCATCTGGGTCCCCTCTGTCCTCTGTGTCTCACGGCCCGCCGACCCAGACCGGCGACGACCAGGCAATCTCGTCATCGACCTGCCGGGCGCGGACGTAGTAGTATGCCGGGCCCGCGACGGGCTCCGGGTCGGCAAACTTGAAGGTGAAGTCCGTCGAGTTCGGCTCCTTCTGGTACACGAAGTTGCCGTTCTTCACTACGGCGACTTCCTTAAGCGGCTTCACCCCACGCACGGATACCTCCAGTCGCGCCGGCTCGCCTGAGGGCAGTTTTTCGCCCATCCAGTGCGTGCCGGAGTGCAGGTCGATCTCGATGGTCTCGGTGGAGCCATACGTCCGCCGCGCCCGCAACGCCTCCAGGATGGCCTCCCGGGAGCGCTCCTTCACGTAGGCGCCGGCGTAGGCGCCGTGGGTCAGGCCATGGTCGGAACTGGCGAGGATGCCGACGCGCACGTCCTTCGCGTAGGCGTCCCACAGGAAGAAACCGGCAGTCTGCACTTTGGCGAGGCGGGGCGTGCCCTGGTACTCGTAGGAGCCACGCACCTGGAAGATCTCGGCGACGCGCTCGAAGAGCGGATTCCATTTCGACCAGTCGCAGCGCGAGCCGCCGTCGGCCAATTGGTGCGGGATGGCGATTGCGTCCTTGCCCTTCAGTGCCCTGAACAGCTCCTCGGGCGAGTCCTCTTCAACGCAGGGCATTCCGCGCTTGGCGTACACGATATTCTTGTGCCCGCCGCGCGCCTGGTACGAGCCGCCGTGCTCGTAGCCGTACATCCCGAGGAACCGCGTGCCGACGGTGAAGAGGTCCGCGTACTTCTGCGACCGCCACCAGCCGTAGTCCTTCAGCTTCCGCGGCTCTCTGTCGTAGCGGTGCCGCTGGAGGTCCTGATCGTGATCGGAGATGGCGAGGAAGTCGAGCTGCGCGCAGTCGATGGCGTAACGGTACGTGTCGATGAGCGAACCGTCGACGTTCATCGCGCAGCGGGAGAGGTCGGTGTGCCGGTGGGTGTCGCCGAAGAGGAGTTCGCACGTCGTGCCACCCACCGCTGCTCTCCGGTTGTGGCGGGGCTCCGGCTCCCTGACGAACGGCTTGGGTGCTTCAACTCCCGTTAGCGGCGGCAGGCCGGCGGACCCGACTTCGGGGAGCCGCGCGACGTGAACGTTGTAGTGGATCCACTCCTCCGCCCGCCTTGGCCGGCGGCCGTCGTCTGCGAAGGCCACCCACAGCCCGCCCAGTCCGTCTCGGGCAACCGAAGCGCGCTGGTCGTTGCGCCCGTTGCTGTCGGCGAACAGGGCCGGCTCCGTCCAAGTGCTGCCGTCCCAGCGACAGGCGTAGACGTTCCAGATGCCGCGCGTCTGCACCGGCGCCTTGCCCGCCGCCCGGGCGGCGTCGCGCTGGGCCTTGTTGACGTCGCTCAAGTGGCGCAGGAGCACCCAGACGTTGCCCTTCCCATCGAAGGCGATCTCCGGTAGCTCGCAGCAGGGGCGCAACTCCGGGGGGAGCGTCCCCATGAGGTCAGGGCACGCCAGCAGTTCTCCGCCGGCGTAGACCGCCAAGTTGAGGTTTCGTTGCTGGTGCAGCTTGACGAGCGGCCGCGAACTCAGCCCCCAGTTGGGGTTCGCCTCGTCCCAGGCGATCCAGCAGCGCCCTTCGGGGTCGCCGGCAAGGGAGACGTGCGCCTCGTACTTGGCCGTCGCTGCAACGGGAACGGGCGCGGAAAGCCTGCCGTTCGCGAGTTCGCGCAGGTACACATCAAAGCTGCCGTTTCGGTACGTGTCCCACGCGACGTAGAGCGTTCCGGTGGGCGCGCTGCAGAGGGCAGGTTCCCAGTCGTCGGCAGCGTGTTGGGAGACGTTCTGTTGGTCGGACAGCCCGGTCGGAGTGAGCTTGGCCAGGAGGACTTCGTAGTTGTCCTGGTCGACCGCCTGCCAGGCAAGCCACACGGTCCCGTCGGCAGCGCGCGCCAGCTTCTGGTTGAAGTCATTCAGCGGGTTGTCCGTCAACTTCAGCAGCCGAGACCACTTCCCGTCGGCGAAGTAGCGCGCGACGAGGTCCCAGTTCCCGCTCTCGTTGGCAGCCCAGACGACCCATGTTCGGCCGGCGCCGTCCGCGATCACGGCAGGCGTGTGGAAGTCGCCTGCCGCCGGGGAAACGGTCTCGGGCTCGCTCCATCCGCTTGCCGTCTGGCGGCGAAGCAGGATCTGGTCGGCGGTGTCGTCGAAGGCGACCCAGGCCGTCCACAGCTCGCCTGTCGCGCTCCCGCCGACTGTCGGGAAGTCGTCTTCTGTGGCGTCGGTGGATAGCAGTTCTGCGGGCAGTGGTGCCGGTGCGGCGGTCGCAATGCGGGCCCCGAGCATCATGGAGAGGGCGGTCAAGAGGTGGAGCACTTGGGGCAACTCCTTCGCGGACGCGTGTACCTCTGTCCGGCTGGTCCGGCAGGTGAACCAGCCTGGGAGCGAGGAAGCCGTGCGGTCCGTGCTATACCCAAACCGGTAGCCGAAAAGGGGTGATTGCGGCTGAGCGTTTCACGGTGCGCACCATTGTAACACGCGAGAGCCTCCGACATGTCGGTTCGTGAGCAGCGCTGGGCAGGTACAATCGACATTGCCGAATACCGGTACCCGGCAGTCGAGTACCCGCCTGAGAATCAGACCACCATGCCATCAGACCGGGCCTACTGGATCACCCTGAGCTTCGTCCCCCGCGTGGGCGGGAAGACCTTCCGCGCGCTGGTCGACCGGTTTGGCTCGCCCGCAGAGGCGTTCGCGGCCCCGGAGGGGGAACTGGCGGCAGTTCCGGGCGTGACTCCGGGAACTGCGAAGAAGATCAAAGCCTACGCCAGACGCGTGGAGGCAATCGAGGAGGAGACCTTCGCGCTGGCCGATCAGGGAATCGGCCTCACCTGCCTTGCGGACCCGGAGTACCCCGTCAACCTGAGCTATCTGAGGGATGCCCCGCCGATTCTGTACTACCGCGGCTTGCTCCATCCCGGCGAAGGTCAGGGAGTGGCTGTTGTGGGTACACGCACGCCGGAGCCGCGCGCACGGAAGTACGCTCGCGACCTCGCCGGCGCGCTGGCGGACCGGGGCATTGTGGTTGTCAGCGGGTTGGCGCTCGGCATCGACACGGCCGCCCACGAAGGGTGCGTGGAGGCGGAGGGGCGCACCGTCGCGGTGCTGGGATCGGGCATTGCCCACACGACGCCGGTGGAGAACACAGAGCTGGCGGAGCAGATCCTGCGACAGGGAGCGGTGCTGTCGGAGCAGAAGCCGACGGCTCAGGCGTCCAGGAACAACCTGATGGCGCGCAACCGGATCATCGCCGGTCTGTCGCTCGGGTTGATCGTTGTGCAGTCCCGAGCCGCCGGCGGCGCGTTGGCGGCAGCGGAGCGGGCGGCGCGAGCGGGGCGGGCCTTGTTCACGGTGGACTTTGGCGATCCGTCAGAGGAGTATGCGGGCAACCGCAAGCTGCAGTCGCTGGGCGCGACGCTGCTTCCCGCCGCCGACGGCCGGGCCGCGGCGATTGTGCAGGAGGCTGTCGCCAGCATGGAACTCAAGCGCGAAGCCGGCTGGACGCTTCAGTCGGCCAGTGACGTACAGCTTCGGCTGTTTGAGGCGTGACCTCGGCGCGCCGCCCCGGAAGCCGCCGTCACGGTGCCGCCCTTCCCGCCCGGTACCGGGCAAACACCTCCCCCGCCGACATCGCCCGAGCGTAGATTGCGACGTCGCGCATGGAGCCGTTGAAGTACCCGTAGGAGCCGAGCCAGCCGATCCGCAGTGGCTCGATGGTCTTGCGCAGGGCCAGCGTGGTCTCCTTGCCCGTGCCGGCTTCGCGCCCGTTCACGTAGACGCGCATCACCGCGCCAGCATACGTTGCGGCTACGTGGCACCACGCGCCGGGAGTCAGCGAGAGGTCGGTCGGGTTGTAGCAGTGGCGGGTACCGTCGTCGCCGTCCAACTCGAACCAGAGCGTCAGCCCCGGCCGCACGTGGAGGCTGTAGGCGCCGCTCTGCTCGTAGCCCTTCCCGAAGAGGGCGGGGTACCACGTCTCCGACTGTTCGTACTTGACCCAGGCTGTTAGCGTCAGTGGAACGGAGAGGTTCGCCGCTGGCGGGTTACCGAAGTCCACGTACTGCCCGCGCTTGTCATCGAACCGGAGGACGGTGCGGCCGTTGTCTTTCGCGAGCAGCGCGCCGTTTGTGCGCTTGCCGTTGAGGTGGTTGGGGGAGCTGTCTCGCACGGTGCCCTCAGACCGATCCGACGAATCCGGCTGATCGCCGCCAGCCCATCGCCCAATCAGCGCGCGGCTATCCAGCTCCTGTAGCTCCGCCTCGCTGGGCATGTCCGCGGGCACTGCGTCGGCGGACTCCAGGACCAGCTCTCGCAGCCGCGTCGGATCGCGGAAGTCGCCGAACGTCGGCACCCAGACCGGCTGGTCGTCGGAGCCAGGTGCCCGGCGGGCGACGTTCAGGCAGACCGTCGCCCCTGGTTGCACGCCGCCGGGCAGCAGCTTGTCCAGCGGCAGCGCCAGGCTTACTCGCCACCGGTCCTTGCCGGCCGTGTCGGATACGACCGCCGCTCCCACCGCGCACGGCGTCGGCGCAGCTCCTTTATCGGCGCCGTGTTCACGGGCAACGCACGCTCCTCTTGGGCCGACGGAGATCTCCCGGAACGGCCGGTCTCGCTGCCCGGCGATCAGGAGGTCCCAGTGGTCGCCGGCAAACGCGTCCTTGTTCGCTTTGAGCGTCGCCGGGTTCATCTTCTCTTCGCATTGCACATAGAGGAACTTGCCGTCGGTCAGCAGCCGCGCCTCGACGCTGCGTCTGGTGCGTTCGCCGTTGGCCGAGCGCCAGCCGAACAGCACTGCCGAGTCGTTGCGGACGAGCTTCGTCGCGTCGCCCTTCAGTGGTGCACCCAGGTTGAACGGCACGCGGAGCGGCGTGCCAACGCTGCCGTACTTCGCCCTAAGGTGCTCCAAATAGCTCTGCCGGCCGGCGACCATGTAGTCCCACGTGCCCTTCTCGAACAGCGCCACGCGGTGCTTCTCGACCTCGGTCCTGGCGGCCGACTCGGCTTCCTGGAGCAGCTTGCCGAATGCCTCCATTCGCTTTTCGGTGCCAAGCCAGCCCCACGCCAGCTCTTCGGTTTGGTGGTGATGCTTTTCCTTCCGAGCGGTCGCGATGGCCTCGGGGTAGTTCGTCGGCGTGGAGTAGGTTCGCTCAATGGCGAGGTACAGCCGCTTCATCGGGTCCGCCGCGGAACCGTACAGCCGCCGGAAGTACTCGTCCAGCAGCTTGTCCACGTCCAGACTGGGGTCGTCCATCAGCCGGTACGTCAGGTACGCTTCGACCTCCTGACCGTATCCGCAATGGAACATCCCACGGATGCCGCACTTCTCGAACAGCTTGAACTGCTCGCCAACGGCGTGGGCGAAGAAGCCGGGGAAGCAGTGGAACTTGCCGCCGTTGGCGATCTCGACCGGGAAGGTGTAGTAGAGCCAGAGGTAGAGCGGCCGCCCCTTCTCCTTTGTTGCCCATTCGTTTAGCAGGTCCACTTCGTGCTCGTACGACGCGCGGTCGTAGTTGAGCCGGTTGCAGGCGAAGCAGTACTGAACGGCCACGTTGGGGCCGAGCTTGACCCGCTGCGGATGCTCGGCGTGGCTCATGTAAGCCAGCGTAACGATCCACTTGTCGGGATGGGTCTTCCGCAGTTCCTTGGCGACCTCGTTGACGAAGTGAAAGAAGTAGTCGCTGTGGCGGCCGTTGGAGAAGAACGGGTCGAACTCGGACTGTGGAGTGAGCAGTGCCTGGCAGCGCGGGCACCGACAGAACTGGCTGTTGTCCATGGGCTCAACGCAGAAGTAGTTCTCGCCCCAGACATCGTTGCGGTCCTTCACCGGCTGGAGCGACCACGGGTTGAGACCTTTGCCGTCGAAGTAGTCCCGGGCGTCCTGGGCCACCTGCCCGATGAGACCGGGGCTGGTGTAGCACATCTGCGGCGGCGTGCCTTCGTAGCCCTGAGCAAACCAGTCGGCGTGCTTCTCGACGAAGGCGTCCGGGGTGCTGGCGTCCTTCTCCCAGAACCGTTTGTAGTAGCCGTAGAGCGAGTGGTTGCCGACGCACTTCTCGCCGCCCTCCCGCATTCGGTATCGGAACAACTGGACTTGGCCCCGTTTCGCCAAGTTGTAGCGCCCCGGCTCCGGGAACTGCTTGTGCAGGGCGGGGTAGGCCGCTGTTTCCCATTGCTTGAACCCGTCGGTGTCGGCCGGCCATAGCCCGGTGTACGCATCGTAGCTCTCGCTGCTGGGGTAGGCGGCGAACCGGTACCGGAAGAACGGCTTGCGGCGCAGCTCAGATCCGGTGACCGTCAGCGTTTTCGTCTGCGGGCAGTCCATCCCGGTCTCCGTCGGGTTGAGCCAGCGAACACTGCAGTAGCGCTCCAGGAAGTCATAGACGGCGTACATGGTGCCCTGTTCGTCCCAGATGCTGGGCCAGGTCGCGAGGGCTGCCGCATCCGGTGTGGGCTCGTATGTCACCGCGCCGCGGTCGTCTTTGTCTCGGCCGAGCAAGACGAGTGTGTCGGGCAGGAAGCGGACGAGATACTCCTGAGAGTAAAGGCGGTCACTCTTCAGACCCAGCGCAGCAGTTGCTGCGGTGTCGCCCACGAGAAGCCGCGTGCCGGTGACCGGTTCACCCTCGCGGACAATCGGCACTTCGGCGTCCGTCAGCTTGCGCAGATGCCATTGCAGCTCATAGGCGGCGAACTGTGCGGCCCGGGTCGCCTCCTTCGCGAGGATGATCGACGATGCCGGCCGGCCGTCACGAACGAGCACCAGGCTGGTTCGCGTTGAGGGCTTCGCGGGTGCTGCTTCACAGACGGCGAGGGCCGCGGCGGCCAACGCGCTCACGGTTGCGCAGGTTCTCAATGGACTCACCTCATTCTGGGGGCGACGGGGCTCAAAGCCACGGCGAAGCGTAGGAACGCCACGCCGCGCGTCCAGCAGTGTACCAGAAGGGGCGAGGCGAGGGGCGCCGCCCGTAGCAGGCCGCGGAGCCAGTGGACCGGGAAGCGTGAGTTACCCCTTGTCTCGGTCGGGCGGCGGCTACATAATGGCTTGCTCGACCACAGCTCACCACGTCGCGAAAGGACCGCTGCATGAAGAGGACCATTCTGCCGCTGTGCATTGGCGCGTTCGCCTCGGCCGCAATCGTGTTCGTCGCCCTGGCCCAACCGGAACCGAGCTATCAGCCGCGAATCGACAAGGACGGTTGGGAGATCCTGCTGGATGGCAAGGACCTCAACGCCTGGAATGTCGATCCCGACAGAGACGGCTGGGCCCTCAACGAGCAAGGCGAGCTGCATCCGACCAAGGGCGGCCCGACGATCTTCACGAAGCAGCGCTACTGCGATTTCGTGCTGGAACTGGACGCGAAGGTCGCCGCCGGCAAGAAGAGCAACAGCGGGCTCTTCTTCCGCGTGCACAACCCCGGTGACCCGGTCAACACCGGCATGGAGATCCAGGTTCTCGACGACGTGTCCTACGGCGTGAACTGGGATTCCATGAACGCCAACGGTGCCCTCTACGACTTGGTTCATCCGAGCAGTTCAGCCAGTTCGCCTCCTGGCGAATGGGACCACTTCCGCCTAACCGTCAACGACAACTTGGTGACCGTCGAGTTGAACGGCAAAGAGATCGTGCAAGCCGACCTGGACCAGTGGACCACTGCCAACCAGAACCCCAATGGCTCCCACAACAAGTTCCCACACGCCATCGGCTCGCTGCCGCGCGAGGGATTCCTCGGCCTCCAGAACTACGGCGGCGTGCCCGTGTGGTTCCGCAACATCCGCCTCAAGCCGCTCACCGACCGCAAGCCGCAGTACACCGGTAAGGAGCCGATTGCGGACGTGCTGAGGAAGCCGGACGCGAAGTAGCGTCGGATCAGCTTCGCGTTTCGCTTGAACGCTCCGTCACCGTCGCGGCTCGGATTGACGGTGCATTTCCGAAGGAGACTCCGTCATGCCTGCTGCCGCCGCCAATATCGCCTTCCTGGATAACCTCTACCGCAAAGGTCCCCTCGCTGGGCATGGCTTCCTCTGTCAGCCGCCGTGGGTCTCAATCGCCGAGTGCGGTGACTACTCTCTCTCCGAGGCCCGGACAGCCCGGTGCATGTTCTGGGTTGGGTGGACGCCGCACAGGTTGGCCGCTTCCTTGAGCAGGCGGCCCCTGAGACGCGGTTCCTCTTTGTCTACGGCGCGCCCAATCTTGACAGCGCAAAGCGTTGGCTGGAGCAGGTGCGAGGAGCATAGCGCCTGAGTGCGTCGATCGAGCCGGCGACAAGGCGCCTCCATGGGATCGGCGTGAGTCGAACAGGGGGGGAGTCGCGTCTCCGAAGGAGTCCACGATGAAGCTTACAGACACAACTCGACTCTCGCTCTTTCGGTCTGTTGGTCTGTTGGCGGCCTGGCTGGCCGTCTGCTCGACTTTGGGGCGGTCCGCGCCGTTGGCGGAAGAGATGAGCGCAGAACGCGTCCTTGTCGACAGCGGCTTCCGGGGCGGGTTGGTCGTGCAGGTCGGGCTGCGGGATCCCGATTTGGCTCTGTCTCTGGCCAAAGCGCCGAATGTGCTGGTGCACGGACTTGTGCCGGCCGACGCACTCGACGCCGTCCGCGGCCGCATTCAGGAGGCGGGGCTGTACGGTCGAGTGTCCGCGATGCCGTGGCGAGGTCGCCTGCTGCCCTACGCCGACAGTATGGTGAACCTGCTGCTCGTGTTGGACGAGAGAGTCAGCCTGGACCCAAAGGAGATTGATCGAGTGCTGGCGCCTGGCGGGAGCGCCTGGGTGCAGCGCAACGGCGCCGTGACGCCGCGGCGCAAGGCTGGACCGGCGGACGTGGACGAGTGGACGCACGCGCGCTACGACGCCACCGGCAACGCCGTCAGCAAGGACAAGCGGGTTGGCCCGCCGCAGTTCCTGCAGTGGGAGGCGCTGCCCCGCTGGAACCGCGGGGTGAAGACCAGTAGTCTGGTCACGGCGCAGGGCCGGATCTTCTACGTCCTCGACGATTCGGACTTCTCCTCCAACGCCCGGACCTGGTCGCTCATCGCCCGCGATGCCTACAACGGGATCCAGCTCTGGCGGCATGAGCTGCCCAGTTGGGCTGGAGCACAAGGCGGCAAGAAGGTCGGGCCGGCGCAAGTGAACCGACTGTTGGTCGCCAGCGGTAACCGGGTCTACGCCACGTTGGGGGACCAGGCTCCGGTCAGCGTGTTGGAGGCAGCGACCGGTGAGGTGCTCCGCGTCCTGAAGGACACCGAGAAGACCCAGGAGTTCATCGTGTCCGGCGGTGTTCTGGTGGCGCTGGTGGCGGTCAAGACGCCGGCTGAGATTCGGCGCGGCACCAACGAAAGCATGCGCTTGGTCGCAGTCGAGCCCGAGACCGGCAAGCTCCTGTGGGAGCACACTTCCGACAGGGTTCTGCCGCTGACCGTGGCAACCGACGGCAACCAGGTGGTCTACCACGACGGCAAGGCAATGCGGAGCGTCGATCTGAAGACCGGCGCCCCACGCTGGACCTCGCCGCCGACGGGACAGAAGATCGAGTTCAGAGACCAGGCAAACGCCGACAGCCCCGGCGCGGAGCAGGGGACCATTGTCTTGGCGCCGCAGTTTGCGCCGACGCTCATCATGTACGAAGGCGTGGTCGCCTTCGCGGGCGGGCGTCAACTCAATGTCGTCTCGGCCACCGACGGGCACGAGCTCTGGCGAGCCGACTACGCACCGTCCAACTACTCCGTGCCGGTGGACCTCTTCGGGTTCAAGGACTGCCTCTGGGGACCGGACGTGGGCATGAACCAGTGGCGGCCGCTGGACGACAACCTCGACTACATCGCCTACGACCCGCTGACTGGAGCCGTCAAGAAGACCGTCAAGGGTAACTACGGCTTCCGCTTCCAACACCACCGCTGCCACCAGATGAAGGTCATCGGCGACACCGTGATGTCCGGCCGCGCCGCTATTGAGTTCCTCGATACCAACACCGGCAAGGTCACCGCCCAACACTGGGTGCGCGGAAGCTGCTACTACGGGGAGATGCCTGCAAACGGGCTCTTGTACGTGCCGCCGACTGACTGCGCCTGCTACATCCGCGCCAAGCTCTCCGGGTTCATGGCGCTGGAGTCCGGCGCGCCGTTGCGTTCGGCCGCGATTCCCGAGGGGGCGCGGCTTCAGCGTGGCACCGCCTACGGCCAGACGGCGACACCGCCAACGGGCCCGCGGCCGGATGATTGGCCCACCTACCGACACGATCCAGCGCGGTCCGGCCGGGCGAGCACCAAGGTGGGGACCGACCTGCTGTTGGGCTGGGAGACGCCGGTCGGCGGGACGCTAACCAGCCCAGTGGTCGCCGGCAACCGGCTCTATGTCGCCTCGACCGACGCCCACACGCTACACGCTTTGGACGCCACCACGGGGAAGCTCCTATGGCAGCATTCGTTCGACGCCCGCGTCGATTCGCCGCCGACAATCTACCATGGACTGGTCATGTGCGGTTGCCGCGATGGCTCCGTGTCTGCGTTGCGCGCGACTGACGGCGCTCTGGTTTGGCGCTTCCTTGCCAGCCCCGAGGAGCGGCTCATCGTGTCGCGTGGGCAAGTGGAGTCGGTCTGGCCGGTGAACGGCAGCGTGCTCATTGTCAACGACACGGTGTACTTCGCAGCGGGGAAGTCGTCGTACCTTGACGGCGGCATCCACCTCTACGGTCTGGAGCCGCGCACCGGTCGGAAGCTCGTCGACGCGGTCCTCAGCACCCGCGGCGCAGACGGCTCCGAGTTGATGGATGAGCAGAGCGTCGACGGCTACCTCAACGACATTCTGTCCAGCGACGGGGAACGGCTCTTCATGCGGCACCAGATCTTGGGCAAGGACGGCAAGCCGCAGCCCGGACGGATCCTCCATCTGCACGGTCCCGACGGCTACCTCAGCGGCGGCACCACCCACCGCCTGCTGTGGACGTATGCGCCCATGTACACCTCGCCGCACCAGGGCGCGTTCTACGACGCGCGCCTCAACCGCGCGCTCTTCCCCTCCGGCCGCCTCCTCGTCGAGGACGGCGACACGATTTACGGCTTCGGGCAGAACCACTACGAGAAGATGAGCGAGCAACCGGGCGGGCAATGGGCGCTGTTTGCCGCCGCCAAGGAGAGCGGCGTCCCGTTGGATCTGTCCGCCAAGGACTACCGGACGCTGGCGCTGAGCGGCAAGCAGTCGGTCAAGTTCCGCTGGTGGAAGCAGATTCCCATTCAGGCGGGGGGGATGGTCGAGACCGAAGACACCCTGTTCGTCGCCGGCCCAATCGGCAGCGCCGTGACCTCGCCAGCCGCGCTGGAGGGGAAAGCCGAGGGCAGGCTGTTGGCGGTGTCGCCCGCCGACGGTCAGGTGCTCGCCGACGTGTCACTGCCCGCTATGCCCGTCTGGGATGGCATGGCGGCAGCCGGAGGCAACCTCTACCTCGCTCTGGCCAATGGTCAAGTCCTGTGCCTCTGGTCCGCAGCCTCAGGCCGGCAGGGCACCCCCTTGTCAACAGCAGGCTGGGGCGTCAAGCTCCCGCCACTTGAGGTCGCCGAAGAACCGGGTCTGTTGGGCCGTTGGCGCTTCGACGAAGGAGCCGGAATGATAGCGCGCGACTGCTCCGGCCGCGGCCACGACGCCCAAGTCTCCGGCCGCTGGGCAACGGGCGACTTCGGGACGTGTCTCGCAATCGAGGGTGTCCCCCAAGCCGCCGTGATCGCGGACGCACCCCACCTGCAGTTCGGTAACAACGACTTCACGTTAGCGCTCTGGGTCAAGGTGGACGGCTACGACGTGCGCATTCTGGGCAAGGAGGCGTTCCCGGACAACTGGTGGGTGATCAACCTCCTCCCAGACGGCAGCGCCGAACTGGTCCTCGGCGAAGGGCGCGGCGCCGGAATGACTGCGCGCGCCGCAACCACCACCCCCCTCGCCACCGACGATTGGACGCACCTCGTCGCCGTTGCCGACCGCAAAGCCCAGGAAGTGCGCTGGTACGTCAACGGGAAGCTTGACGGCACCGGCCCCATTCCCGAGACAATGGCCAAAGGCATCACCGGCGCCGGGCGAGACATTTCCATCCCGTCCAGCTACAAACCGTTCCGGGGGCTGCTGGGCGACTTCCGTCTTTACCGGCGGGCGCTCGAGCCGGAGCGGGTGCAGGAGTTGTTCGAGGAGGAAGCGGCGCGGCGGGCGAGTACGGACTTCCGCATTGTGGAGTGAACGCACTTCTGAGCCGCGACGGGGTGCCCCTCGGGCCTGGGGGCGCGTGAGCTGTCACGCCCACCATAGACGCCAACTGGTCACACGCTCCCAGGCCCAAGGGGCGCCCCGTCGCGGCTCGGACAAGGACGCCCTCGAGGATTGACCAATGACAATGAAACGACTGTTCTCTCTGACACTGGCGCTCAACTCGTGCGCTGTGGCCTGCGGCGCCGAGGCGCCTCTACTGGGGAGCCTGCGGCACCGGCGGCGGGCTCTGGCGCAGCGAGGACGGCGGCGCCTCGTGGCAGCATGTGTTCAAGCAGGACGCGTGGGTCTTCAACGTCAGCGTCATTGCCGACGGCACGGTCTACTGCCCCGGCAAGAACCTCTGGCGCAGCCTCGACCACGGGACAACCTGGAAGCGGCTCACTCATTTCCCCGACAGTGGGCGGGTCATCGTCGCCCTGGAGACCGACCCCGCCGCCCCCCATCGCCTCTGGTTCGCCGCCACCACCTGGGACGGCAGCGCGGACGGCGGCGTGTGGAAGACCACCGACAGTGGAGCCACCTGGCAGGAGATCACCGGTGACCTACCCTACCGCAAGCCGCTGGTACTGCGCTACAATCCTGCGAGTCGCGAGCTGTGGGCGGCCGGCGTGTGTATCTACAAGTGCCGAAGGTAGCGATGGCGCCGGGAGGGCCACACCAGTGTCTTCTTTGGAAACGCGAACATGAATGACTCCGGTTCCTGATCCCTATGCCTTTCCTTGCACTCATGCTTCTCATAGCTCCCCTTGGTGAACGCGCGGCCGGTGCGGACGTCCCCGCCCCGCAACCCCTGATGCCCCACGTTGAAGACTACACCCACATGTGGTGGGCTGAGGGCTTCCCCTCGCACACCCCCGGCGCGCCCTGGTTGCGGTGCCTTCAGACCGGCTACTACGCGCTGGCGCTGAACACGGAGACGCTCCAGGTCCCGCACTTCGGTTCGGCGCCTGCCGGGCTGGGCTACCTTGAGTGTGCGCCGGCCGACAACAGCCTGTGGCGGGGCCTGCCGGCTGCCGACCTCTCACTGACCCTTACAGCCAACGGCCGGATCTACCGCTGCACGGCCGGCGGCAAGTGGACCAATGTGGCGGGTCCACGATTGATCGAGTCCGGTCGGTTCATGCAACGGGCGGAGGTGACGGAGCTTGTCTTCACGGCCGAAGACGGGGGTCGATTGAATGTCGAGGCCCGCTTCGAGACGGTCGCGTGGCCCGACCGGTTGGCACTCCTCTTGGCGGCGCGGCCGGGAATGTCTCCCATCTCCGCCGGTGAAGCTTGCTTCGGTCGCCTCGGCGGCGGGTTCGGCCTGGACGGAACCAATCACCTTGAGATTCCACACAGCCCGGAGCTTGACCCGGAGCAGTTCACGCTGGAGCTGTGGGCGTTCGTTCCTGCAGACTACCGGGCGTCGGACCGCGTGTGGCCCTGGCTGCTGTGCAAGAACGGCAACGAGTGGGTCGAAGGCAACTACGGGCTCATGTTGATTGACGGCCGGCCACGGGCCTGCCTCAACATCGGCGGGGGGCGCGAGAACGCATTCGCCGTCGATGCCCAGGGCAACCCCGCCATAGAGACCGAGAAGTGGAACCACCTGGCCGTGAGCTACGACGGCGACACCTTGCGGGTCTACGTGAACGGCAAAGCGGCGGGCGACAAGCAGATCGACCGCAAACGAGTGCCCGGCACGGGCGGTCTGGCGTTTGGGCGACGGCAGGACAACTCGGGCGATGGCTACCACTTCCGCGGCGCGGTTGATGAGGTCCGGCTCTACGATCGAGCGCTGACGCCTGCCGAAGTGAGCGCCCGGGCGACGGCGCCGGAGACGCCGCTCACAACCGCCAGGCCCATGCGCGAGTGGTCGTTTTGCGCCGACGGTCAGGCGGCTGCTTCCCAGCCCGGCGAACAGTGGCGTGAGGCCGCGATGGAGATCTGCCTCAGGGGGGCCACCGGCGAGCACCGGGGGCACTGGGCGCTGCCGGCCGGCCAGGTCTGGAGTGCCCCGGATTGGCGCGAAACGGCCGTGGTTGTCAACGTCGGCACGCCTGCGGCCGCTGAACCAGCGACTCCAGTGACGGTCAAGGCGACAGAGGTCGCGACCGGAACCGAACGCCCGGTGGACTACGACGCGGCTCGCGGTTGGCACCGGGTGAACCTGGATGGCATCGTCCCCGTGGAGCCGGCGGGGGCGAAGGACGGGAACGACTCCATCGAGCGGGTGAAGCTCGTGCTGACCAACTTCGACTCGACGGAGCGGGTTGCGCGGCCGCTGTTCGAGAAGGGCGCGGGTGGCTTCCGCGTCCGGTTGGGGTCTGCCATCACCGGCGTCTCCGCCATCCTACGTGACGCCGACGGCAACCCGACCGGCATCCCGGTGCAGCTCAGCAAGGACTGGCACGGCCGGCCGGAAGGTGGCGTCTATGCCGGCTTGTGGTTCCACGGCTTCAGCCAGGTCCGGCTGCCGCCCGGAGCCACCGTCGAGTTGGAACTGTGCTTGGTGTATGCCCACTGGGGCGGCGTGGCTGCTGCGTCGCACGCCCAGCTCTGCCTGATCGGCTGGGGCAGCAACCAGCTCTGGGATGAGTCGGCGCTCGGCGCCTGGGGCGAGAGTATCTGCTACGAACCCGATCAGGCCCAGGCACAGTGCGGCATCCTCGACGTGCGGCCGGTCATGGTGCGGTCCATGAACCGCGATCTGGAGTGGTTCTGGACTCACAACGTCGGCGGCGGCGATTTCTTCCGTCTGTTCGACGCCGCGGGCCAACGGGTCTTCCCGCGGAGAATGCGGACCGCCTACGCGCGTCAGGGCCCCTGCCTGACGGAAGTGACGTACGCGGGTCACACCGGCAGCGCCCTCGAACACTCCGCGACGGTCAGCCTCTGCCGGTCCGACGATCTCGTCCGCGGCGTCTACCGGCTGCGCTTGGACGTGCGGGAGGCGGTCGGCTTCTCCCGCTTTGTGATCTTTCAGATTGGCGCCGACACCTACAACTACACCGGCGAGCGGAAGATGGCGCTGGGCAACGAAGACGGGCTGATCAGCGAGTGGAACACGCAGTGGGGCGGCGACACCTACCGCACCAAGCCGAAGGAGTGCCTCGGACGCGTGCCGTGGGTGTCCCTGCACCAAGCGGAGTCGCGCGCCACGGACGGTGTCGGCGCGTGGGCCAACCGTGGGGTCGTCCTTCGCGAGTGGCAGGCGCAGCTCGGCGGCGCTGAAGCGACCGCGACGGCCTTCGCCGCCGGATCGCGGTTGCTCGCGACCGGCTACGACTTCGTCTTCATGGACGACGACTCGCTGGCCCGGGCGCAGGTCCGCGACGGGCGCCTGCACGTGGCCGACACCTCCTACCGGGTGCTGGTGCTGCCGGCGCTGCCGGCGGTGCGCTGGGCAACGCTGGAGAAGGCGCGTGAGTTCTTCCGGCAAAGCGGGATTGTGATCGCCGTCGGGGCGCTGCCCGAGGCCAGCGACCATGCCGGCAGCGAAGATCCAGTGCTTGACGAAGCCGTGAAGGAGCTGTTTGGCGCCACGGGAGTCGAAGTCAAGGCCGGTGCCCGGCCGGGAGTCCGGACCAACTGCGCGGGCGGGGAGGGCATTGCGCTCCTGATGGACGAAGAACTGCCGCCTCGCCAGTATGACGGCGGCTTCGTCGGCCGTTGGGCGTGGTCAAAGGAGCCTGTGCAGAACGTGTACTGCAAAGCAGTCTGGCACTCGGCATCGGCCGATCCGCAAGCCTGTCGCGTTCGCTTCTTCTGCGACAACGAGGGAGCCTTGTATACTCGCGAAGGTTAGGAATACACCGAAGTGGAAGTTCGCAGAACTTCACCCGTGGGCGTGTGGTGAGCACCCAACACACTGCTGTGCACGCAGAGGCGTCGAACTTGTGCAATAGCTTCGGTGTATTCCTAACCTTCGCGAGTATACGTCGAACTGCCGGTGCACGGGTCCCATTGGCGGAATGTCAGCGGCCCTACGGAGTACCCCGGCGCCGACCTCCAGAAGCTCGCCCCGTTCAGCAGCGGCGTGCCCCTGTGGAACGCGCAATTCGTCGAAGGCGAGAAGCAGTTTGCGCGCGACTTCTTCTGCCATGTCAACCCGTACACCGGCAAAGCCTACACCGAGGAACCGGCGGTGTCCACGGTGGAGATCACCAACGAGAACGGGCTCGTTTGCGCGTGGCGCGGCGGGCGCGTTCGCAAGGTGTGGCCGGAGGCGATGGTCGCCGACCTGCAGCGCGGCTGGAACGAGTTCCTGAAGACGCGCTACACGACGACGGACCGCCTGCGGCAGGCGTGGGCGGTGGGCGAGGTCCGCGCGGAGGGGCGTAACCTGCTACAGAACGGCGACTTTTCTGCCGGGGCGACGCCGTGGCTGTTGCAGTGCGTGAAGCCGTCCACCGCGACCATGGAGGTGGTTCCCGGCGCCGGCCCGGAGGGGAAAGCGTGTGTCGTTCTCGATGGCGACCGCGCCCCGGAGAAGCTGGCCTTTGTCGATCGCTACCAGGTCGGGTTGCACCTCGAGAACGGATGCCGCTACCGACTGTCGTTTCTCGCCAAAGCCGACGGCGGCGACAAGGCGCCGGTGAAGGTCAACGTTACCGTCTCGTTGAGCCAGGCGCCGTGGAACAGCGTCGGTCTGTCAGGATCGGTGGAGGTCGGGGCCGAGTGGCAGGAAGTGACGTTGTTCTTCGTGGGCACGCAGGACGACTCGACCTCCAAAGTGATGATCCTGCCACCTGTAGGCGCCAGCCGGCTTTCGTTGGCTTCCTTCTCGCTACGCAAGGCCGACGTGGTCGGGTTGCCGGCGGGCGAGTCGCTGGAGGCGGGGAACATCTCGATGCCATTGGCGCCGGACGAGTGCACGGGGCGCACGCGACCGGTGACGGCGGATTGCGTGGACTTCCTCTACGAACTGGACGGGCGCTACTTCGACAACATGCGCGACTTCCTGAAGAGAGAACTGGGCTGCAAGCACCCGATCAAGGGCACGCAGGTAGACAACTACAGCTCGTACTTCAGCCAGGCGCGCTACGACTACCTCCACTCGCACGGCTACTGGCAGCACCCGAGCTTCCCGCACCAACCGTGGGACCGGGACGACTGGAGCATCGGCAACTCGCCGCTGGTCAACGCGGGCGGCGAGACGGTGGTGGCGCTGGCGGAGCGACGGGTGCGCGGCAAGCCTTTCAACGTCAGCGAATACTGCCACCCAGCGCCGAGCACCTACTGCGCCGAGCAAGTGCCCACCCTCGCCTCCTTCGGCGCGCTGCAGGACTGGGACGGTATCGCGTTCCACTGCTGGCTGGAACTCACCTACGACTGGCGCACCCGCGAGGTGAAGGTGCTTCCCGCCGAGAGGATCGACAGTTGGTTCAACATGGCGCGCCACCCGGTGAAGCTGGTCACCATGCCGTTCGGTGCACTGGCGTTCCGCCAGCGCGACGTGGCGCCGGCCCGCGAGGAGGCCGCCGTCGGGGTCACGTTAGACGAAGAGAAGGGCTGGCTGATTGACAAGGCTGCGAAGACGTGGCGGTCGTTCAACGTCGCCGCCGGCAAAGGGGCGACTTGGCGGGACGCGTGCACACACCGGCTCAGCCTCGACCTGGGCGCGAAGACGGTGCCGTCGTTCGTGTCGCTCGAACTCAAGCGCGTCCAGTCCGACAACGGCGAACTGACCTACGACCAGAGCGACCCGACCGCGAGCGTGCTCACCGTCAACTCGCCGCGCGCCAAAGCCGTGATCGGCTTCGGTGCGGGCAAGACGTTCGAGTTGGGCGACGTCACCCTCAGACCCGGCCCGACCATGCAGGGCGGCTACTCCGTCGTCACCGCCTCCGCCGTGCGCGGGGCCGACTTCCACTCACCCGGCTCTGCAATCCTCGTGACCGCCACCGGCTACGTCGAGAACCAGGGCATGGTCTGGAACGCCGACAAGACCTCAGTCGGGAGCCAATGGGGCGACGGCCCGGTGCTGTGCGAAGGCATCCCGTTCGAGCTCATTCTGATGACCAAGCGCGCCAAGGCGTGGGCGCTGGACGGTCACGGTCGGCGCGTCGCCGCCGTCACCGGCGAGCCGGTCGCCGAAGGGACGCGGTTCGTCTTCGGCGCGCGGTACAAGACGCTCTGGTATGAGGTCGTTGCGGAGTAGGACCGGCCGGGCAGGTCAGGGAACCTGCGCCGCGTTCAGGGCAGCGTGAACGCTGCCAAGGCGCCGCGGTCGGTGGCGGCTGCGGTTTGGGTGCCGGTGACGACCAGGGCGTGTGCTCGGCCGGGCGTTGGGGCCAGGGCGAGCACCTCGCCGGAGGCGCTCAGTACGGCCACGCCGGCGGACCCGGCGGCGGCGACGAGTTGGAGTACACCGCCAGCTTGGCGGACGGCCAGGTCGCCGACGCCGTCCGGGAGGGCGGTGCGCCAGAGCTGCTTGCCGGTGCCGTCGAACGCGAACACGTTGGCACTCTCGGCCGCGCAGAGGACTTTGGGCTTCCCGTCGGCGTTGAGGTCGACGGTGAGGAGGCGCGTGGTCTTGTCGCCGACGTTGGCCTCCCACAGGACCTTGCCGGTGGCGTCGAAGCAGAGCAGCTCGCCGAGGTCGGTGCCGATGAGGACTTCGGGTTTGCCGTCGCCGTTCACATCGGCTGCGGCGACGGCGGTCTGCTCCGGGCCCAGGCGGCCGCCCTCGAAGAGCTTGGCGCCGTCGTGGGCGATCAGGTTGAGGCTGTAGTACGCGTTGCCGGCGACTACCTCGTCGCGCTTGTCACCGTCGAGGTCGGCGGCGCAGCCGACAGTGGCGGAGTGGGCGTAGATGACGTGCTTCCAGAGCAGCTTGCCGGCGGCGTCGTAGGCGCAGTAGAGCCAGTCCTTGCAGCCGCAGATGATCTCCGGGCGGCCGTCGCCGTCTACGTCGGCCGGGAAAACGGTGATCACGTCGGCAGGAATGCCGCGGTAGGCGGGCGGGTGCACGTGCCACAGCTCCGTTCCGTCGGCGGACAACAGGCCCAGGCGTTCGCCGTCGGCGCCGTAGAGAACCTCATCGACGCCGTCTCCGTTCACGTCGGCGCAGGCGAGGCAGTTCACCGCTGCACGCTGGTCGGTGCTGAAACTCCACAAGGTGGTGCCGTCGCTGACGGCCTCGATTGCGCCTGAATCGCTGGCCGCTACCACGCACTGCTTGCCACCTGCGAGCTTGCCGGTCGTCAGCGCGCGGATCTGCGGCAACACACCGGGGCGCGTGCCCATGACCTCGACCTCGGCGAGGTAGACGGTCGAATTCGGGCGGGCAGGGGAGAGGGTGAGGCGAAGCTGCTTCACCTGCTGCCGGACGGGCGCCTCGAACAGCGTGTTGAGGTTGCCGCCCCACTTCTGGGTGCCCGTCTCTTTGAAGGGCGCTGCGATTGGGCGCACGTCGTTGCGGAATCCGTCGGCGCTGACTTCGAGCTTGCGGGCGGAGACGTCCCACGAGTTGTTCATGTGCCACTCGCGGAGAACGACGCTGCTGACCTCCGTTTCAGCAGGCAGCTCCAGCGTTCCAGCGTCTCCGGTCGGTTCCATCCCTGATAGCGCACGCACTCCAAGCCGAGGCGGACCAGGAAGTTGGTGACGGCCAGGCGCTCCGCGTCGGAGAACAGACCCGTCTCCTCCAGCAGATCCCACGTGATTGCCACCCCGTGTGTCCAGGAGTCGCGAAAATCGCGGTCGTATCGGGCCAGCCCCTCGCTGTTGATGTACTGGTCTTTGGCGTAGTACTCCATGAGCGCCAGCAGCAGCGCGCGGTATGCCTGCGCCTGCCGCAGGTCGCCGGTCCGGTGGTAGCGGAACGCGCACTCGAGCATCCGCGAGACCCCGCTGCGCGCTTCACCCGGGCTGAACAGCGAGCGCCGACCGCTGTCGACAACGGCGTCGCGCGCCTCGTCGGTGAGCGGGGCGACGGCCTTCTCCTGGCGGTCCGCGGGGTCGCACTCCAGTTTCAGCAACCGCCCCAGCGTCAGGGCGCCCGGCTTGCCGGCGGCCTTCGCGAGGGCCGCAAAGGCCTGCGCCGCAAGTCGAGTGCCTTCCGGGTAACTGCCGCCGACGAGGAGGGAGTTGTGTCCCCTGCCGAACGGGTCGTGGACCGAGCGGATCACGTAGCCCTTCCGCCCCGTGTAGCCCACGTCCAGGCAGACGAAGAAGTTGTGGTAGAGCCGGGCGACGTGGCGGTTGTTGTCGAGGTGACCCAACAGGATGACGTTCTGCGAGTCGGCCTGCTCCGGCGTGAGCTGAGCGTCGGTAAGGAGCGGCAGTTCCACGCCCGTCGCGGCCTTGATCGCCTCTTGGACCGCCCCGGCCGCCTCCCGCCAGGGAGGCGCGTCGGCGTGGCAGATCACCGCAGCCGCTTTGCCGGCCGCAACGAGGACGGTGTCGAGAGCCAGCGGCCTGAGCTGTGCCGGGTCCAACGCGAGGCTGGCGAGAAGTGCCGTGTCCGCAGCGAGCGTGTCGACGGCAGGGGCGGGCGAGAGAGAGGCGAGAGTCATCAGGATCAGCGGGAGCATACGTGACACCTGCAGTCGGGAGAAAGTGACGACGGCAGGGGATTCGCCGGAGCGCGCGCGTCCCCTGCCTCGCAACGGCGCCCGCTTGCCGCGACCATCTCGCCGGTTGTACAATCGATCTCGCCGACAGCAGCATTCGTCCCGTCGGCCACACCCCTGGGCAGGAAGAGCATGCACAACGTCCCCGCCGAGCAACAGCGCCCGTCGTTCCTGTGGGACTACAACCTCTCCGTGGCAGACGTGCAGCACACACTCGCCTCGGGGTCAGAGGCTGAGCGGCGATGGCTGACCGAGCGCATTCTCCTGCACGCTCCGTGGGACGAGATCTGGGAGTACCTGACTCCGCAGTCCATCCGCGCGGTCCTGCCAGCGCTAAAGCTGCCTGCACCCATCAAGGGAACGTGGAAGCGGGCACTGGAGCTGTGGGCGGGCGCGCCGGAGGCTGGCTGAATGACCGGAACGGGCAACGCTCCCCAGCAGCTTCTCTCGCCACTCCAGCGCCGGACGCTCCGGCGCCTCTTCGCTGACTACAGGGAACTCCAGGCGTTCTTTCTCACCGGCGGGACGGCTTTGGCTTGCTTCTACTTCGGCCACCGCCGATCTGACGACCTGGACCTGTTCACGGTGGCACCGGAGGCGTTGCTCACGATTCCGTCCGTCATGGCCGATCTCGGGGAGCGCGAAGGGCTGACGGTGGAGCGCTCGCGGGACTTCACGTTCATGCAGCAGTTCCTGGTCTCTGACCCCAACGACCCGACAGCGCCCGTGCTCCGTGTCGAGTTCGTGCAGGACCTCCAGACGCAGTTCGGTGAGCGCCGGAACTTCGACGGGATCTTGGTCGACGACCCACGCAACATCGGCTCAAACAAGGTGTGCGCGGTCCTGGGGCGCACCGAACCAAAGGACTTTGTCGACCTGTACGTTCTGCTTCAGCAGGGGTACGACTTCGATGAGCTCTTCGCCGAAGCCCGGCAGAAAGACGGGGGGCTGACACCGTTCCTGTTCGCCGCCTGCCTTCGCCAGGTGACGTCGTTCTCCCGGTTGCCCAACATGGTTTGGAGCTTGCGCGTGGAGGACGTGCGGGCGTCGTTGCTCTCGCTTGCCGACCGTCTTCTTGAGCGTCTCAACCCGCTTCAGGAGCAGAGGTAGTGTAGCCGCCGGCGCCAGTCGACGGACTCCCATGTCGCACGGGTCCACGCGCTGGCGCGCGCGGCTACGGAGCGGCTTTCGGCCCGCCCTGCACCGCCGCGACGTACTCCGCCAGCGTCTGCAGGTTCGCGATGAACTCGCTGGAGTACATCATCTGCAGCTTCGTGCTCTCGTCTGTCTCGTAGCCGATACGGCCTTCCTTGTCGGTCACCTGCTCCGTCTTGGCGACGACCTTGACCCAGCGGCCTTGGTCGTCCTGGGCTTCGATGATCTTCTTGACCGCGTCGGCTTTGCCCTCGGTGACCGCCGCCCATTCCTCGGCGGTGTTGACGTGATTGCGCTGGGCAAGGAAGTAGTCGCGGCCCTTCGCCTTGAGCTGCTCGTAGCGCTTCATGCGGCTGTTGACGCCGTAGCCTGACTTGAAGCTGTAGTGAACCGGCAGGTCGTCGTCGGTGTAGACCAGCTCGTACTTCCGGGTGAAGTACAGGGGCTTGTTGGTCCCGATCTCGTAGAACCGCGCCCAGATGCCGTTGTCCTCGGTGCCGCCGATGCGGGAGCGCTTGTACCAGTCGATGGCTTTCCCGACGGCGTCCAAGTAGCGTTGGTCGCCGAATTCAATGTACATGTCCATCAGCAACTGCATGTTCCCGCACGACTCGCCGCCGGTGACTGACGCAGGCTCGAACTTGCGCGCCCAGGCCGGCTTCAGGTTCTCGTCGTACTGCTGCGCCCAGGTAGTCTGTGGCTCGGGCTGCTGCGAACGGAGGTAGAACTCCAGGCACCGCTTGACGCTGTCCAGGTACCGCTGGTCGCCGTACTGCTTGGCGGCGAGGAGCATGGTGCGTACGCAGTCGCTCAGGGTGTTGTCGTTGAAGGTCGGGTAGCCAGCATAGCCCTTGGGCGGCGGGTAGCGTTGCGGCCAGGCGCCATTCCAGAGGCCGCCCTTGAACTGGGCCGTGAGGAAGCAGTCGAGAGCGCGCTTCACTGCAGCGTCGATCTCCGGGTCATCGACGTACTGGTCCACCGCCATGAGGAACCGCGTGGCGCTCTGGGTGTTGTCGTCGTCGAAGGTGGTCGTGTTGAGGAGCTTAACGTAGTTGGCTGTCTTCTCAGGGTCGAGATGGCGGTAGCGGTTCGGGTTACGGAGGAGGTCGAACTCGATCTGATAGGCCCAGCCGCCCGATTCGAGCTGTCCCCACGCAAGGCAATGCGCCGCCGCCACCGCGGCGTCCAAGTAGAGCTGCTCGCCGGTCGCCTCGTAGGCGCGGACGAACGCGATGCCGACGGAAGGCGTGCCGGGCGGCTGCACCCAGTTGGTCGAGAGCGGCAAGTTGCCGCTCTCGCCTCGGCGACGGGTGACGAAGTCGGTGCTGTACTCCCAAACGTACCCGCCGTGGGAGGCGACTTGGGTCGCCCAGTGCTCGCCGGCTTTGCGCAGGGCCTGGCGAGCTTGGGCGGGTAGACCGTCCTCCGCAAGGACCTGGCCGACGAGCGGGAGACTGAAAAGCGCGGTCAGCATAAGCGGGGTGAGTCGGTTCATCGTTTGCTCCTGGTGTGAGTGATGGAGGGGATCGGCGCCGGGCAGGCGGCTCAGTGCGGCGATTCCCGGTGGATCGAGCCCCGGAGAACAGCGCGGTAGGCTTCCGCGATTTGCCGAGCGGTGTTGTTGGCGTCGAACAGGGCGGCGGCTCTTTCGCGCCCAGCAGCGCCGCGCTCCTGCCGGAGTGCCGGGGAATCGACGAGCCGTTGAAGCGCTTCGGCCAGCGACAGCGGGTCACCCGGCTGGACCAGAGCGCCGGCGTCGCCGACGACTTCGGGGATCGAGCCTGACAGCGTGCTCACGACCGGCTTTCCACACGCCATGCTCTCGGCCACCACCATCCCAAACTGCTCCTGCCACTTGGGCGCCGGCACGCTCGGCAGGCAGAACACGTCCGCCAGGTTGTGAACCGCTGGCATGTCGGAGTAGGGGACAGCCGGGCGGACAAACACAGCGGCCCCGATTCCGAGGTCGTTGGCTCGCTGCTGTAGCCCCCGTCGCTCGGGCCCGTCGCCGACGTAGTGGAGTGTCACCGCTGGGTGGGATTCGCGCAGCATTCGGAAGGCGTGGAGCAACTCGTAGACTCCCTTCTCCCGAACGAGGCGCCCCACGAACAGGAGGACGAGGGCATCGTCCGCGAGTGCCCACTCGGCGAGCAACGCCGCGTCCTTAGGTTGTGGCTGGAAGCGCTCCAAGTCGATGCCGGGGTAGACCACGCGCACCCGCTCCGGGCCCACACCTTCGAGTCGAAGCGCCAGCGCAGACCGCTCGGAGGTTGCCAGGAACAGGTCCGCCGTCTCGCGGACCCTTTGCTTAACGGCGCGCGCTTGCGGCAGCTCCTCGTGGGCGAACGGGAGATTCTCCCAATGAGTGACCACGAGCCGGAAGGTGTCGAGTAGCCACCTGAGCCGCGCCGGTTGCACGGAGAATCCGTGGAAGGTCTCGGCGGTGTGGACGAGGTCGAACGAAGAGAGGTGTTCCTCCAAACCGGTGAGGAAGAAGCCGGCACCGTACGCTCGCCTGAGCACGCC
>Ga0210024_1000753_pt1 | contig 29348 bp, 21 predicted proteins | sample CryGeymeta201525_FD_183988 | JGI IMG/M metagenome (GOLD analysis project Ga0210024, IMG submission 183988) | Groundwater microbial communities from Crystal Geyser aquifers in Utah, USA - Crystal Geyser metaG 2015-25 (SPAdes) (version 2) | ecosystem: Environmental > Aquatic > Deep subsurface >...
GGATTGGCGTCGCAGCAAGCGCCGACAGGCTCGCCTCAGTCACTATCGTCGCAGGGGCTTCAAGCTCCCACCCGATGGGGACAGGTGTACGTGACGTAATGAAATACGGTTGTAGTACTAAGAAACCACCGCCACCTGTTATCAGAATTCGCATGAGCTCATTTGCCTCGCATCGCATCTGGTGGTCTACTCAATGACAACGATATCCTGAGGGAGATCCGTGAGCGGTGTCCACCCGTGAGCGGTCACCAGCCCTGCATCCTCCAAGAAAAGGAACGAATTGCGCGGCGGTCCGTGCGAGCCGACCTCGATCTGGACCACCATATTCTCTTCGAGCGCCTCGGTCTCGGTCGGCAAGAGGGCCGGGATTTCATGGCACTCGAGCCCGAGCCCGTGACCGAGGCAACCCGCCGCGCGTCCGCCGCGATATTTCTGAATCGCACGTTGCGCGGCGTGGAAGAGGTCCGCGCCCGAGTTGCCGGGCTTCGCCACCTCGATCATGGCTTCGTACACCGCCCGGAGCGAATCGTAGTCGCGCTGCGTGTCCGGGTGGATCGGGCCGAGCGACACGGTGCGCCCAAAGTCCGAGCCGTATCCCTGGTAATAAATGCCGAGATCGCACCCGCCCTCGTCGCCGGGCTGCAGCCGGTAGTCGGGCGGCGGATCCCACGCCGCGCCGGGTTGATGCACCCAGAGATGATTGAAATACCACAGTCCGCCCAGTTCATGCGCGCGCGCCATCTGCATGCGCGCGATGTCGTCGAGTGCGACGCCCGGTTTCATCATCGCAAACGTGTCGCGATACACCTGAGTGGCAATGCGAAACGCCTCGCGCAACCGACGGATTTCCTCGGGTGTCTTCACAGCTCGTATTTGCCAGAAGAGATTGTCGGCGGGTAAAAACACGGCGCGGGGCAACTCTTCCCGCAGGCGGTCGAGATAATAAACCGGTAACCGCGTTTCTTCATACCCGATACGCGCCACCTCAAGCCCTCGCTCGCGAAGGGCATGAACCGCATACTCGAGTGGAGGGAAAGCGAAGCGATTGTCATGCAAGCCGCGAGAGGGCAGGCTGCTCGCGACGATTTCAACGGCGGGATAGACAAAGTTGTGTCGGATGACCCAGGGATTGCAAGCGAGAAACGGCGGTTTTGAAGGATCAAGACAGAATCCGGCCAGAGGCTTGGCCTCGTCTCGGCAGACGTTGCGATCCATGAAGTGTTGGATTCCGTCCCACACCCAGTGATGCTGGATGAATCCCGTGAGGTAACTGACATTGAACACCGAATTGGCCAACAGCAGGTCCAATCCCGCGTCGCGCATTAAGCGCTGCGCGCGCGGCACATTCAGACACGTACAGCCTGTCGCGGTTCCTTGCTCTGATCTTTGCATCTCGTTCATTCTCCAAACACCTCACGACACACACGCAGGAAGTTCAACCCCAGTACTTTCCCTATCTCCACGTCTCTGTATCCTCTCTGCATCAGTGCCTCCGTGATCCGCGGCATCTGACTCATGTCGGCTATCGCCCACTCGATGTTCTTCGTGCCTTGCGCCAACTGGAACTCCCGCCACGGGCCATCGGTGGGGAAGAAATCAACACCCAGACCCACATGGTCAATGCCGACGAGGTTGGCGATGTAGTCCACCTGGCTGGCCACCTTCTCCGGTGTGGGGCTCTCCCCCAGGTAGGAGGAGTAGAAATGAATTCCGAGGACACCGCCGCACTCCGCGAGGGCTCGCAGCCGCTCGTCGTCCAGATCGGTCGTGCACCCTCGCGCCGCGCCGTGAGAGACGATGACAGGTTTCTCCGTCAGCTCCAGCACCTGATGAAACGCTCTCTCCGGAAGGTGGGTCAGGTCCACAATGATCCCCAGCCGTGCACACTCCCTGACGACTTGTCGCCCGAAGGCAGTCAGTTCCCCCTCCCGCGCCAACTGGTTCGGGAAAGCCCAGGTGAGCTGCAGCTCTCGCAACCCGCGACGATGGAATTCCTCCAGCAGCGACAGCTCGCCCTCGAGGAGCTTCCCGCCCTCGGCCCCCAGAAGAATCGCAACCTTGCCCTGCCCCTTTGCCCTTTCGATGTCTGCTGCAGTCAGTGCGAGGCAACAGACTTCAGAGTTGGCCTCGATGTCTCGCAGAGCCGCGTCCATCCCCTTCATTCCGCGATCCGCCCAGCCCTCGAACAGTTCCGCCGAGGACTGAAACTTCGCGCCAATCTCGACGTCCGCCTCCACCTGATACACCTTCGCGGTGACGCCGCCGGCCTGCATTTTCGGCAAATCCGCGGCGATGGGATTGTGGTCGTGCATGACGATGATCGTCGAATGGGTGTCATGGTCAGACATAAGTTCATCTCCTCTCCCCAAGGATCATCTGGCCGCCAACACGCTCTTGGGGAATTTCACTTTGCAGGTCACACCGCTGCGATTGACGACTTGGGAGAACGCAGCATTCCCGGCGCTGCCGACCAACAGGTAGGCCTCCTGAAACGGCAGCCGGGCGCGTTCCGACAGAAAGCTCACCAGCCGATCCGTCGCCATTCGCAGGGCAGCTTTGGGATCCGAGTCGGTCGCTAACGCAATCCACAGCCCATCGCTTTCGACCAGGGGCCCGGGACAGAACGCGCGTCGCTCCAGCGAAACTCGGATTCCCACCTCGGCTGAGACCTCGACTCCGGTGCCGCTCAACTCGCCGTCGCCCATCGCCGCATGAACGTCGGCCACGTACAGTCCCGCCCCGGCCACCTGGATCGGCAGATGCACCAGCGCGCCGGTCGAGATCTCCCGCGTATCCAGGTTGCCACCGTAATCACCCGTCGCCAGCGTCAGCACGGTTCCGGTAGCGGGAGCAACGCCGATCACACCCACCATCGGCGCTACCGGCAGCCGCTGACCGCCGGGAAATTCGATTTGGCCGTCGCGGATCGGCAACGACACGAGCGCGTCCTTTTCGACCTTGTGACCGAGCACGCCAATCCCGGGACGAAGCGCCATCAGGCCGCGCCCCGCCAGATTGATCTCCAGCAGCTCCACGCACAAGCCCATCCCGGGCCGCGCCCCGTCCACGTGGATCGGGCCGAACGCCGGGCAGCGATAGGGGCGATGAACGTTCGGGTGTGTTCTGACATCGTCGCTCACGCTGCCTTCGAGCCAGTCGGGAATGAACAACGTCACCGTCGCGCCCGCGCGCATCGTCAGCACGGGCGCAGTCGCTGGTCCGATCTCGTAGTTGTACCGGGGTGGCCTGCGCCTCGTCATCTCACTTCCTTCCTCCTCACGCCCCTCACAGTCCATGAAAATCCCTGTATGCGCTAAGCATCGCAAGGAAGTTCCCGGGTGGAACGTCGTTATGGACGCTGTTGCTGCTCGCCAGAATGAAGCCGGGATGATCCTTGAAAAGCTCGAGCACGCTCAGCGTCTCATCCCTGACGTCCCGCTCGGTTCCGCGGCTGAGGGTGTGGACGCTGTCCACGCCGCCGATCAGGCAAAGCCTGTCGCCGTATTCGTCCCGAAGCCGAGCAAGGTCCATCCCGGCGTAGGTGTCCATTCCCGCATACGCGTCGGCCCCAGAATCAAGCAGGAACGCCTGAGCGATCGGCCAGATGCATCCGCCGCTGCCGATGTAGACCTTTGTTCCCTTCGCATGGAATGCGTCCACCTGCCGCTGGATTCCCGGCAGAAGAAAGCGCCTGTAGTGCTCGTCGGAAATCATCGAGGTGCGATTGGCGCCAACGTGACCGCCAACTCCCACAACGCTTATCTCGTTCGCCGCGGCCGCTTCTCCCATGAGAATTGCAGTGGACGTTTGGAGCCTGAAATGCGCCAGAGCAGATTCAGGATAGGCGGCGAGCAGTTCAAGATGGCTTTGAACGCTCATGGTGTAGTTGCGCATGACCAGCGGCACGTCGAGTTCCATCTCCTCCAGGCGCCGCCTGATGCGCCTGATGACTTCGAACGTGCTGTCATCAATGCCGCGCGGTGGTTCGGCCCGCAGGACCTGCTCGGCGTATTTGTCCAGGTCACACGGTCCCTCGCTCGAATAGGTCACGATCCGGGTGTGAGGATCGTTCGTGATGACAGTGTCTCCCTGGATCCACCGGTTTTCTCCGGTCTTCACCGGCCGATAGTTGCGCGAATAGTTCCGGTCCACGGACACCCAGTCGACTCCCGCCTCCAAGGCCAACTCAATCCGGTCCTCGGCCTCCTCAGCGACGAGGCCGTCCCAGTCGCCCTCCGACATTCTGTCGAGCCAGAGCGGTACGTTGTGAACGGACGTTGGCCTGCCCAGAACGGCTTCGGCGCAGCGGTTGTCGATGACCAGTTCTCCGAACGGAATCCGGTCGCACCGCCGCCGATCAAAGGCCGCATTGATTCTGTCGCGGTGGGTCATCATTGCTTGCCTCCCCCCTGTGCCTGTCGCGCCGCCGCTTCCTCGAGTCTCTGCACGACCTGGAACAGGGTTTCCCTTGCGCCCCCAAAGGCAAGGCGAAAATGATGGCACTCCTGATGCCAGCAACCCGGGGTCGTGGGTATGCCAAATTCGTAAAGCAGCCTCTGGGAGAAAACTTCACAGGGCAGATTGAGTTTCTCCATGTTGACAAAGAGGAAGGGACCGCCGTCCGGCTTGACAGCGTGCAACTGCTCGCTCTTTTCGATTCCCTCGAGCATCAAGTCCCTGCTGTGTTCAAACTCGGCTGCAACGTCGCTCAGCCATCCATCAGACATTTGCAGCACGGTCGCCGCAACCTTCTGTGAAAGAGAATTGTTGTACAGAACTCTCCATTCCAGAACCTCGACACAAGATTCGACGATCGCGAGAGGACACACCAGGTAGCCCACGCGCCAGTCCGCCATGCAAAAACTCTTGGTGAAACTCCTGATTAACACGGTCCGCTCTTTCATCCCCGGAACTGAGAGAATGCTACGGTGCCGATTCCCATCGTAGATTAGCCGATCGTAGGATTCATCAACAACCACCCACAGGTCCCAGCGTTGCGCCATCTCCGCAATCGCCTTCAATTCTTCGTCGCTGGCGACGTGCCCCGTAGGATTATTGGGGGTGGTGAGAAGCAGCGCTTTTGATCGGGGGCTAATTGAATCTTGCAACTTTTCCATGTCCAAGGCATATCTATTGCGCTCGTCCAGTCCGATATACTTCACTTTGCCCCTCGCCAGTCGGATGAGTCCCTCAAAGAAAAAGCAGGGGGAAAAGATCAGGACCTCGTCGCCCGGGTCCAGCAGCGCATTGAAAACGATGTTAAGCGCATCCATGGCGCCACTGGTGACCACGATTTCCCCGGACTCCACGCTCACCGCTAACTCCCGCGTCAACCGGGCGCCGATGGCCTCACGGAGCTCCAACAGCCCCTGGGAGGGCGCGTGCTCCATCTTTCTTGCGGCCTTTTGGATCACTTCAAGAACCGTGTCCGGCAGGGGACGATCGGGATAGGCGGTGACAGGCAAGACCTCGCGCCCTGAGGCGCGGAGCCTTGCGATCTCACTGTCAACGATGCGAGAGCCCACGCGTGGTAATTCGATCATCCTTTGAGAACCCCTTGCCTGAACTGTGGTTGCAGTTTTCCAAGGTCTCCGAAAAAAAGACCCCCTCTTGGAATGCCATGTAGGGGGTCTATCCGTGACTCTTCCTCGATTCCTCGGGGCGAGGGATCGGGGTGGGGTCTGCGACTATTCAATGCTCCAATTGCAGACCGAGGCGCTGCACCGGAGGCTCGTCGGGTTTTGCCATTTGACATGGCCGTCACAGAAAAGGTAATTGGCGCCTCCATTGTGACGCACACCACCCGGATCATTGCGAACAAAACCATGTGTATTGGCGCGCCCATTATTGCCTGTACCATCGAAGAAATAAGCGCCATAAGCGTCACTGTCTGTGAGCAAGATGGTCTTCGCCACCTCATTGATGGAAGCCAACGGTGGAGCCTCAAAGGGCGGAGTCGGCGGACCATTGAGGTAACCGTGCACGAGGTTGAGACCGTAGCCTGCCCATGTATTTATGTCGTTACTGGTCGCCTGTGACTCGTCAAAGCGACCAGCAGCAGAGTAACTGGACGCCACGACCTGCTGGCTGGGGCACATGAACACCTGCCTGTTCTTGATGTACGGCAGTATCTGTATCCGCCATGACCCGGCGGTAGTCACGGCATACACGGGCAGTGTCTCATCATAGTCCTGCGCGTACATCAGGTACGCAATCCCCAACTGCTTCAGGTTGCTCTGGCAGCTTGCTGTTCGTGCTTTCTCCCGCGCTCGCGCGAAGACCGGAAACAGAATCGCTGCCAGAATCGCGATGATGGCGATGACCACAAGAAGCTCTATGAGCGTGAACCCTCGCCTGCTCGCGATCGGCTCTTCCATTTCCTTTCCCGAACGAATCGGGATCTTCGACTCTAACTCCTTCTTTGTCATGTTACTCACTCCTTTTTTTTGTGAATTTTCAATTTGGGATAAATCCGCATCCCTCTAACCGTAAACCATCAGCCCTTGCCCTTCTCATCTCCTTCACTCTCTCTGTGCTTCTGCCTGTGAATAAAATATACCCCAATCACATTTGAAATGCTTTGCTTGTTTTGCGTTTTTTTGATGGATCTTGCTGTTCTTTGGAGAGATTCTGCAAATAGATGTTTCTCCACGCTCGTGGACTCTGCCCCTCGGCGGACTTGAAAACTCTGGAGAAGTGCGCCAGATTCTGAAATCCACATTCGAGGCATACCTCTGTGATGTTCAAGTCCGCCCGGGCGAGCAGTTCCTTGGCTTTTTCAAGCCGGAGGGCGGTCACGTACTGTCCAAAAGTGGTGCCCGTTTCTTTCTTGAAGAGGTGTGCAAACCACGAGGGGCTCAAATACAACTCTTTCGCAACCTTTGCGAGGGTGAGTCGTTCGGTCAAATGATCGTGGATATATTCTTTGGCCTTGCGTACGATCTGCTTTTCACCTCGTTGTTCCAAGGCAAGGATTCTCATCTGGGTTTCGGCAATATAGTGGGCGAGTAGGGACAAAAGGTTGGCAAGGGCTAACAGCTTCTCCCTTGAAGCCACGGGGAGTTTGAAGTAAGTTTGCCGGAGTCTTTCACGATCTACGTGAAGGCGAGATTCCAGCCGCCTGCAGACCTCGCGAAAGTCCCCTTCCGTTGGTTTGCGCAGCAAGACCTGTCCCGAGGCGAGAGTAGCCACATGCACCCCGTCGATGATAATGGGAATGGCGACATCGGTGAGACCCGCGTGACACTTGTAAATATGGGGACCGTTGTGCCCCGCGGCTTCAGCGTGGGTGATCCTGGCCGACTCGATACAGGCCGCCATGCCTCCTTCAGCGGCATGGACACAGTGGCAAAAGGAGCTGTAGTCGCCTTGGTCGATGATGGTGTCCGCGCTGTATCCGTTCGCATCGGTCAAGTGAAACACCATGCCGGTCAATTGGCGGATGGCGTTGTGAAACTCGCGCATGATGTTGGACTTGGCAAGGAACTGGAACAGCACTTCTCGATCAATCTGCATGGGCATCTCTCGCTCGCCTCACTCCGTCGAAGATGGAACCCTTTCGCGGCTTTGCGCCTCGCCTGTGCGGGTTACCGGGATGAACCGGATTTTAGATGCTTCGAAGCGTGTCGACAACCTCGAATCCACGTCCCGTTTGATAGGACGCCCACATCCACCCGCCCCCTTGCGTACCGCCCCGCGACGGATCTCTTGACTGGAATTGTATCATAAGACTCCGTTGGGGTTGCAGAACTGCTTAGCCGTCCCGCTTGCCCCCCCTCCTCAGGTAGTTCGCCAACCCCTGGGTAAACAAATCTTCGAGGCTTCTCTTGCGCTGTCACTGTATCTCCTCCGCCAGACTTTATACCGAAATCCCGGCAGAAGGTCAAGGACGAAATGGTGAGCCCGCTTGTGAGGAGCGGGAGGACGGCTACAGCTCGATCACCATGCCCACTTGCGCGGCGAAGCAGTCGAGGGGGACGCCGTGGACGCGGACTCGGTCGCGTCCACGGACGACCATGACATCGTTTTTCTCATCGGAGTGAGAAGGATCATGATGGAAAAATGCCAGGAGCGTGACCCGTGCATCAACTGCAATTTGAACCACATCATCCATACAGCCGTGCCCTCAGCCGCGCTTCTACGGGTATTCCTCACGGTCATACGGACAGTCGGCGATCAGGAGGTCCGAACCCGCGGCAAAAGTCGCCAGGCGAGGATCGATGCCCTCCGTCACATCTCCGATATACTGCGACGCGTCGTCCGCGTCGCTGCAACGTGCTCGCGACGAGGTTCGTTCCCTGCGCAAAAAGGGTCACTTGAGAGATATTCCGGTCACGGTGACTTTGCGTGGTGGGAGGTACCGAGTCACTGACACGCTGTCGTTGACAGAGGAGGACTCCGGAAGCGAGAAGGCCCCGATGGTCTATCAGGCAATGCCGGGGGAGCACGCGCGGTTGATTGGCGGCGTGTCCCTGACCGGCTTCACGCCCGTAACCGATCCGGCGATCCTGGCTCGACTTGATCCGCAGGCGCGATGTAAGGCGCTTCAGGTGGACCTGAAGTCGCTGGGAGTTTCCGACTTTGGGCAACCGGCGCCCGTCGGTGGACCCAAGGCGGAGTTGATCTGCAACAGCAAGTACATGCCTCTCGCCCGTTACCCCAACGAAAATCAATGGATGACGATCACCGGGATACCCGAAGGCGGCACGAAGTACGAGACCGATAGAGGCGCGCATTACGGACGATTCACCTACGAGGGCGACCGCGCGGCGCGATGGAAAAACACGAGCGACCTCTGGGTGCACGGCTACTGGGTGCATGACTGGAGCGACCAGTACCAACACGTCCGGAAGCTCGACCTGGACAAGAGAGAGATCTGGCCGCAACCGCCCTTTCACGGCTATGGGTATCGCAAGGGACAGCGTTTCTACTTCCTGAACCTCCTCGAAGAACTCGACACACCGGGAGAGTGGTTTCTCGACCGCGCCACGGGTCTCCTCTACTTCTGGCCGCCGTGGGACCTTGCCAAAGCGGAGGTCTTCTTCCCCGAGCTGCAGAAGCCGATGCTGCGCCTGAAGAACACTGAGCACGTGAGCGTTCGTGGAATTACCTTCGAGTGCTCACGCAGCCAGGCGATTATAGTGGAAGGTGGTTCCCACAACGAGGTCGCCGGTTGCACGGTCCGCAATTTCGGGGCGGAGTGCGCGATCTCGATCAGTGGAACGGAGAGCGGGATTCGCAGTTGCGACGTGTACGAGTTGGCAGGCACCGGCGTCAGTCTTCAGGGCGGCGACCGCAAAACGCTGACACGTGCCAACAACTATGCCGTGAACGACGACGTACACCATGTGGGACAGGTGTTTCGCACCTACCATGGGGCGATTCAACTGGGTGGCGTCGGCAACCGCGTCGCTCACTGCTCTATTCATGACGTTCCGCATCAGGGCATTGGTTACGGGGGCAATGACCACGTCATCGAGTACTGCGAATTCACGCGCATTGCGCAGGAAACCGGCGACGTGGGAGTCACTTACGCCGCGATGGACTGGACATTCCTGGGGCACGAATTCCGCTACAACTACTTCCACAACATCCATGGGCCGGGAAGTCTCGGTTGTTTCACCATCTACCCCGACCTGCCCTGCGGAGGAATCCATCTTTACGGCAACGTCTTCTATGACGTCGACCAGATATTCCACACCAACAGCGGTCGCGGCATGGTCATCGAGAATAACCTGTTCCTCCACTGCCGGGGGATGAGCTTCAGTACCTGGAGCGATGCGAAGATGTTCCAGGAAGGTGGACCGTGGCGCATGGTCGAGAACCTGAATGCGGTGAACTACGACCAACCGCCTTACAGCACTCGCTACCCGGTGCTTCAGCGCCTTGCCGAAGATTTCAAGGGAGGAACGGACCAAATTGTTAAACGCGCGATCCCCAGAGATAACGTTATCCGCGGCAACGTGAGTTGGGGGAGTTGGTTTCTTCGACTCGGTGGTCCCAAGGTGAGCCTGGAAGACTTCAAGGTGGAAAAAAACCTCATCGCCGACGAAATAGTTTTCACGGGCTCTCTCGACGGCAAGAGTAAGGCTGCATCCTATCGGAATGGCGAAGCAACCGTCGCGGAGGCGTTTGGGGAACGCGGGAATATCCTCGTGAAAGACGATCCGGGGTTCGGCGACCTGTTGACGCAGGACTTTCGATTGAGCGCCGACTCGCCGGCGAGCAAGCTGGGCTTCAAGCCCATTCCCTTCGAGAAAATCGGCCTGCAGGTTGATGCGCTCCGGAAGACGATTCCTACCATCGTTTACGATCCGCAGATACTTCCCGCCTCACGCACTTTTCTCAACAAGCTCGTGATCCGCATCATGCCGACCCCAACGGCGGGAGGTCCGAAGTGCCTCCTCCGCTATACGCTGGACGGCAAGGAGCCAACGTCGAGGTCGGCGATCTACAAGAAACCGATCAGAATCACCGACACGGCGACCCTCAAAGTGGCGGCTTTTGTCAAATCGGGAAAGAGACTGATTACATCCAACACGGTCAGCGCAACCTACACGGGAACACGCCTGGGCCGCGGCGGAGTTTATCTCAGCGACCTCAAGGAATATGACCTCTCCGTGTATATGCCCTGTTGGAAGAAAGACACCAACTATCTGGGAACGCCTATAAGACTTGGCGGAGTTGAGTACGCGAAGGGGCTGTTACTGCATCCTACGGAAACAGCTGACGGGAAAGGCCGCGCCAGCGTTGTCTACCGGCTCGACGGTGAACTTGACAAAGCCAAACGCTTCAAGGCGGTGATTGGAATTGACGACGCCATGAGTACCTATAACAAGGGATCGGCCACTTTCATCGTGGAGGCGCATCGCGCGGGCAACTGGGTGTGCATTTTTGAGAGCGGCCACTTGAAGTTGGGTGACAAGCCGCAAGAAGTCGACGTGGACATCGCAGGCGTCGATCAGTTGCGGCTTATCTCCACCGATGCCGGTGATGGCATCTCGTGCGATCACGCGACCTGGGCGATGGCTCGGCTGGAATAAGTGCGTGGCATCTACTGCATCGTTTCGTAAATCACTTTGCATTAGACGCCGGATCGCTTCAGCGTCCGGTAGCGCACACAACTGACTACCGAGCGCCAAGAAAGGACATCTTTTCTCCCCTTTCAACCCGTGTTCGGCACGAACACGGGTTGAAAGGGGAGAAAAGGAGGGTAGCCTCCATCATGTAGCTGCCTGTGTGAGCTACCGGACGCTGAAGCGATCCGGTGTCCTTTTGTGGGGGGGAACTTCCAAAGGGTAGCTTCCATACAAAGAGGGGAGAGACTTCGACCAATGACGAATTGCCGCGTGGGCGCCCTGGCAGCGGCGCTATTCCTCACCATCACGTCCTGTTGCGTCGCGGCTCCGGCCATCTTCTGGGCGAGCGACCCGGTGCGCCCGGATGAGACAGTGGTGACACTCGGTGAAGGGATTCGCTCCGATTGCGTCGTTGAGTCTGCGCGGCTGTCCGATGGCGTCACTGTCAAGCCGGTTGTTAATCCTCTTCCGTCGCTCAGCAAGTGGACGGTCCTCAAGCCTCTGCAGGTGGGGCCACGGTCGGTGAAGGCCGTCCTTCCCGCCGCGTGGAAGCCGGGAGTATTTGCCCTGCGCGTGCGCCAGGCTGATGGGGTCTCGAACCTCCTCCTGGCCAATGCTCCCGACCCCTGGTGGTTGCAGGGAGACGAGGGTCAGCGGAGCACCCCGGGCGGGTGGGTTCGAGTCTTCGGCAAGGGTCTCGGGCCGAGTAGTGACGAGGTGCGAGCGGTCTTACGCAACACCCAGGGCGAGGACACCGCGCTCAAGGTGACGAAAGCCACTTGCTGGGCGCTGTCCGCGGCATTGCCCGCAACCCTCAAGTCGGGCGACTACACGCTATTTGTTCACAACGGTCTGGGCGGCGAGGCTGGCTGGCGCGCGGCCGGTCAACTCACCGTCATCCCGCCTGTGACCTGGAAGACGGATATGTTCACCGTGGCGGGCGAGGGCGAGAAGGTGGACACCGACAAGGCCATCCAGGAGGCCGTGGACAAGGCCGCAGCCAATGGGGGCGGCATCGTCTTCCTGCCGCGGGGAACTTACGATGTGAAAGGGCAACTGCTCATCCCTCCCGGTACGGTGCTCAGGGGCGAAGGAATGGGATTGGTCAATCTCTACTGGGCCAACAGCGCGGAACCTCCGGCGGCGCTCATCACCGGAGCCAACTGCGGGGTGCAGGACCTGACCATCCATTGCTTCAACTACATCCGGGTGATCAGCGATACTCCCGACTCCGAGCGTTTCCGCCTCAACCGGGTGCGGGTGCGGGCGGTGCCTGAGGCGGTTCGCGGACGCATCATCAAGCCGACAAAGGAGCCTTTCTGCGGGTTGCACATTCAGGGACGCAACTGGCAGGTAACCGGCTGCGACATCTACGCGGCGCTGGCGTGCAACGCCCAGGGCCGCGCTCTGATCGCGGGGCCGTGGGGTTTCGCCGGGGACAAGGGTCCCTGGTACGGCGTGATGACCGACAACAAGTTCTTCGGCCACATGTATGGCTGCGAGAACTACAAGGACGTGATCTTCGAGCGTAACGAGGTGCAGGGCGTTTGCATCAGCGCCACCACGTACTGGAACAACTTCTCCCAGAACCTCTATTGCGCCGACAACTTCATCCAACACGTTTACGGCGGAGACCGCGAGATCATGACCTTCGACGCCGGCGGCGGAGCTTACTTCGGAAAGGCGCGTGCTCAGGGCGCTCACCTTACCCTTGCCGCCGACCCGGTGTTCAAGGACTACGCCCCAACTGCGCACACCGACTACCGCGGCGCGGCGGTGTTCATCCTCGACGGGACCGGCGCCGGACAGTATCGTCTGGTGACCGCCAATCAGGGCCGCGAGTGGGAGATTGACCGGCCGTGGATCGTGTCTCCCGATGACACCTCGATCATCTCCATCGTACCCTTTCGCGGCCGTAACTTGTTCATCGGCAACACGTTTGTGGATGGCGGGGCCGTCCAACTCTACGGCTCAGCCGCCGACGTGATCCTTGCCGAAAACAAGGGCGCGCGCATTGACGGCTTCTTCACCTGGGGGCTGAACCCTCACGGCTGGGGCTGGCAGCCTTCCTTCTGTTGCCAGTTCCTGGACAACGAGTTGACCGAGGGCAGCGGCTACGGCGCGCGAGTGTGGGGACCGTCCTTCATCGGGGTGACGACGAACAACAGCAACGAGCAATACGGCGGACCGCTGGCGCGAGGCACCCTCTTCCGCCGCAATGTGATGCACACGCAGGGCTATATCCGGGTGGAAGGGAACACCGAGGACACACTGGTGGAGGGCTGCACGGTGAAGCACTCCCCCACCGGCATTCGCGTGGGTACAACAACCCGGCAAACGCTTCTGAGGAAGAACGTATTCGAAGACGTGGCACAGCCCTTGGATGGAGACGGGCCTAAAAATGCGGTTATCGTGGACATAAAGAAGGAGTAGACTATCAGTGTATGATAGTCCTTTAGAAGGGCTTGCCGAGTGATACTCGGTCAGAGTCGAGCGGGAAGACCGCAAGGAGTATTGAAATGCGACGAGCGACATTGGCTGCAATCGTTCTGCTGATTTCACTTCAGGGAGGTGCGTGGGCGGTGAACTACTTCGTATCGTCTCAGGGTGACGACGCCAATCCGGGCACTCAAGCGAAGCCCTTCGCAACCCTCGAACGGGCGCGGGATGAGGTGCGGAAACTGAAAGTGCGAGGCGCGCTGAAAGAACCTGTCACCGTGTTCGTGTGGGGCGGGATCTACGCGCTTTCCGAAACGCTGAAGCTGACGGGGGATGACTCGGGCACGAAGGAAGCGCCCATTATCTACCGGGCCTTCGAGGGAGAGAAGCCTATCCTTATCGGAGGAAAAACGATCACTGGATTCGTTCCGTACAAGGGGGAAATCCTCAAGGCAGATGTGGGAACGCAGGGATTCAAAGGTGTCAACTTCCGTCAGCTTTTCTTCGACGGAAAGCGGCAGCACCTTGCGCGCTACCCGAACTTCGATCCGCAGAACCCCTACGGCGGCGGGTGGGCCTATGCCGACGGCAAGCCGGTTCCGATGTACCAGGACATCTCCGATGAGAGCAGGCGCACTCTCTACTACAAGGAACAGGACGCTCGACAGTGGGCGCGGCCGGAGGAGGGAGAAGTGTTCGTCTTTCCGCGCTACAATTGGTGGAACAACATCGCGCGCATTGCCTCCGTGGATCGGGTGAAGCGGCTCGCCACTTTGACCGGCGATTGCTCGTACGCGATTCGTCCCGGCGACCGATACTACGTGCGCGGACTGTTCGAGGAGTTGGATGCTCCCGGCGAGTGGTATCTCGACAAAGAAACCTGGACGCTTTACTTCTGGCCGCCCGCGCCGCTGGAGGGCAAAGCCGTTTATGCTCCGACGCTGCGGACGATTCTCGAAATGAGCGATGTGTCCCACGTCACGTTCCGCGGTTTCACCATCGAGGGTTGTGAGGGCACGGCTATCTCGTTGAAGAATTGCAGCGACTGCCTTGTTGCGGGTAACACCGTCCGTAACGTGGGCGACTACGGAGGCGGTGGCGTGTCGGTGAACGGAGGATTCAGGAATGGCATCGTCGGCAACGACATCTACGAGGTGGGTCGTGACGCCATTTCGCTCAGCGGCGGCGACCGCATCACGCTGACGCCCGGCGAGAACTACGCCGAGAATAACTACATCCACCACACAGGCGTCTTCTACAAACAGGGCGTCGGCATCTCGCTGACCGGCTGCGGCAACCGCGCGTCGCGCAACCTGATCCACGACTGCCCGCGTTTCGGGATTTTGTTCAGCGGCAACAACCTGATCATCGAGTACAACCGCATTCGGCATGTGAACCTTGAAACGGAAGACACCGGCGTCGTCTACACCGGAGGGCGTGACTGGATTTCCTCGCGTGGCACCGTGATTCGTTACAACTTCTTCAGCGACAGCCTGGGCTACGGCAAAGACAGCAAGGGCAATTGGATGTCGCCGCATTTCGCCTGGGGCGTCTATCTCGACGACAACACGGGCGGAGTGGATGTCATCGGCAACATCGTCGTCCGCTGTGCCCGCGCGGGCCTTCACCTGCACAACGGTCGCGACAATCTCATCGAGAACAATATCTTTATCGAGGGTGGGCTGTATCAGTATGAGTACAGCGGCTGGACGCAGACACACCGCTACTGGACAAGTCATTTGCCAAGCATGATCAAGGGCTACGAGTCGGTCATCGGCCAACCCGCCTGGCAAAAGATGCGCAACATGCAAACCCATCCCGAAAAGGCCGTGCTGCCGGACGGGAAGATTATGACCGGGAACGTGTTTCGGCGCAACATTCTCAGCTATCGCAACCCGAAGGCCGCGCTGTTGCGGATGGGAAGCGTGCCCTTCGACCACAACCCGACGGACAGCAATCTCGTCTGGCACTTCAGCCAACCACTCCTGACGGGGCAGTGGAAGATTAAGGGGGTGGAAGGGCCCAACCTGGCTCCAAACCCCGGCTTCGAGGAGGGTGAGCCAGGCGCTATGCCGAAGGGTTGGCAATGGCAGGTGCGGCCCAACGACTCCAAGGCCGCGCTGGACACTGAAGTCCAAGCCGCTGGCAAGCAGTCCGTGCGCATCGAGGGACGCGGCACCGTGAGCGATGGGAAACAGACTCTCTCTCCCAACTTCGTCACCGAGGAGATTACCGTGAAACCCGGCCAGACCTATCGCCTCACCGCTCGCCTGAAGGCCGCCGCTCCGGACACGAAGTTCGCCATGATGCCGCAGTCGTATATCGCCAACGTCTACTTCTGGGCGAAGGACCTGACGACCACGGTGGGCACGGACTGGAAGGACTATGAGATCGTCTTCAAGTTCCCTGCTCCAGGCGACTCGAACTACCGGGAGGAGATGAAGACCGTGCGTCTTCGCTTCGACATTCGCCAGGAGACCGGCACGCTCTGGCTGGACGAGGTGGCGTTGCACGCAGCTATTGCGCCGAACGAGTGGGAGTCGTGGCAGGCGCTGGGCATGGACAGGCACTCCCTCGTGGCCGACCCATTGTTTGTGAATGCGGACAAGGACGACTATCGTTTGCGCAAGGAATCGCCCGCGTTCAAGCTTGGGTTTCAACCGATCCCCGTCGCGAAGATCGGCCCGTACAAGGACGCGACGCGCGCCTCGTGGCCGATTGTCGAGGCCGAGGGCGCGAGGGAAAAGCCGCTGGCTCAGCCGAAATAGAAAGGATGAAGTCGTTGGGAAAACATCACTTTGGTCTATCTGTCGGGTTGCTCCTTGCCTTTGCCGCCACGGCATGGGCCAAGACCGAGGGAGTGGCGAGCTACTTTGTCATCGTCAACGGAGACGACTCCAGCCCTGGTACTTTGCAGAAACCGCTCGCGACGCTGCACCGGGCAATGGATGTAGTGCGGCGAGATCGGGCTGAAGGAAGAATAAGCGGAACGGCGCACATCACCGTGCGGCGTGGCGTCTATCGGTTGCCGAAGTCGCTTGAGTTTTCCCCGCAGGATTCCAGACTGATCGTCGAAGGAGCAAAGGGCGAGGAAGTGGTTCTGAGCGGTGGGCGAGAGATCACCGGCTGGAGGCCGTGGAAGGGGAAGATACTCCAGGCCGATCTGTCGAAGCTGGACCTTCCCGACCTCAATTTCCGCGAGTTGTATTGTGATGGCAAGCTTATGCCGTGGGCGCGGGTACCGAACCTCGATCCGAAGCATCCCCGCACCGGAGGCTTCCTGATGAATGCCGCCGTCGCTGAAGCCAACACCAAGACGAAGTTCGTCTATCAGGAGGGCGACCTGCATCCCGAGAAGTGGGCGCACCCGGAGCGGGCGTGGATGATGTTCCACGACAAACTCAATTACGAAACCCAGTACTGTCCCGTGAAGCACATCGATCCGGGGACACGCACTATCGAGGCGGCAAATGGGGTTTACGTTCTCTCCAAAGGAAACCCTTTCTACGTTTGCGGCGTGTTGGAGGAGCTGGACGCGCCGGGGGAGTGGTGCGTTGACTTCGAGATGAAGACTCTCTTCTTGTGGCCGCCATCCTCCTCAAATTCTGAACCTGAAACCCGAAACCCGAAACCCACCATGCCCGAGGTGGTCGTGCCAGCGTTGAGCTCGGCTATTGTGCTGAGAGGCGATCCCGCCAACGACCGATGGGTCGAGAATGTGCGGCTTGCCAACTTCGCCATCCGCGATTGCCGGGGGAGAGCAATCGAGATGACCGGCGCGCGGGATTGCACCGTCGCTGCCTGTACCCTTCGCAATGCGGAAGTCGGCGTGTTTCTGGGGGATGATACTCACGGCTGCAAGGTGGTCGGCTGCGATATCACGCAAACTCAGGGAGACGGCGTCAGCATCATCGGCACAAGCAAAGATCACGAACGCGTCACCGGTAACGTCGTGGACAACTGCTACATCCGGGACATTGGCTGGGGGCGCATCCACAACCGTTGCGGCGGAGTGTACATGCACCGTATCATGCGCTGCAAGGTGACGCACAATCACATCCACGATACGCCGCGCTACGCCATCGGCATGGACGTGGGGGGCGAGTGTGAGATCGCTTACAATCACTGCCACCATTCCAATCTGGTGACCATCGACACCAGTACCATCGAAGCGGCAACCGCGCACGACTGGGGTCTGCCCATGGAAGAACAGAGAGAGCGCAACCGCAAGTGGAACTGGAACAACTCCATCCATCACAACCTCATCCACGACTCCGGCGGCTGGGGAACCAACGCGATGGGGCAGCTTGAAGCCCCGCTCTACTCGTGGGGCATTTACCTCGACACCCATTCCAGTGGCTGGCGTGTGCATGACAATGTCTGCTACAACACCGTCCTCGGCGCGTACATGGTGAACGGCGGCATGGAGAACGTGTTCGAGAACAACATCTGCGTGGACGGCCAGCAGAACCAGGCATATCTCAGCGTGTGGACGAAGTACGAGACGACGGGAAACCGGATCGAGCGCAACGTCTTTGTCTCACCGGGAAAGACCTCCAATGTCTACACGGTGCGCAAGACCGACAAAGAGACCTATTCGTTCCGCTCCAATCTTCTCTGGGCCAACGGTCAGCCCCTCAATATCGCCGGCGTTTCCGGCGTGCCGCGCAAGACCGCGTGGGATGCCTGGCTGAAGCTGGGGCAAGACGAGGGGAGTGTCGTGGCGAACCCGCAGTTCGTGGACCCCGCGAACCGCGACTACCGCCTCAAACCAACTTCGCCGGCGTTGAAGCTCGGATTCAAGCCGATCGACCTGAGTACCGTCGGCAATTATGCCAGTCCCGACCGGCGCACCTGGCCGCGCCCCGAAGTGAAAGTCGTTCGTGACGCCATGGACTATAGCCCGTTGGCGGTTGCCGACAGACCGCAAACTCCTCTGCGGGACTACGAAGACTACGCAGTGGGCGAGAGCGAGCGCAACGCCCATGTCGGCAACAAGGGCGAGGGCACCGCACTCGTGACGGACGAAACCGCCGCGTCCGGCAAACATTCTCTCAAGCTCACCGACGCGGCCGGATTGGGTCAGAACTTCTTCCCGTACATCACTTACCCGCTGGTTCAGGAAGACGGCAGCCTGAGAATGAGCTTCGACCTTCGGTGGGAGACCGGCGCGTTGTTCGCCCTTGACTGGAGGGACGATCCCTACTACTACAACAAGGGACCGAACCTGACGACTACTGCTGACGGCTGGTTGCTCGCCAACGGCAAACGACTGCTGCAACTTCCGGCAGGCCAGTGGGCACATATTGAGATCGACTGCGTGCTCGGCGACAAGGCAACCGGGAAGTACGACCTCACCGTTTCCCTGCCCAACGCCGCACCGCAGGATTTCAGGGGGACAGTGTGCTCGGAGAAATTCCAGACGCTCAACTGCGTGGTGTTCATGTCGGTAGCGGAGGTCCCCACGGTGTTCTACGTTGACAATGTTGCATTCAAACCGGGAAAATGAGTTTCCGTGAATTGACCGAAGTCAGGCCTTTCACGATGTTCCATTGATTGAAATGAGAGGAGTATTTGATGAAAAGCTCAACATTCAGCGAGCTCGCAGGATTGGGCGTGGTCATCTTAGCGGTGTTTTCGCCATGCACGAGGAACGTTGTGGTAGCGGAGGCGCAGACCGTGTACTACGTAGGGACGAATGGTAACGACAAGTGGTCGGGGAAACTGTCGTTGCCAAACAGGAAGAAGACGGACGGCCCATTTGCCACACTGGACCGAGCACGCGATGCAATTCGGAAGCTCAAGAAGGAAGGCGGACTTCCCAAAGGCGGCGTCACCGTCGAGGTGCGCCGGGGCGTCTACGAACTGTCCAAGACGTTCGAGTTGACTGCAGAGGACTCGGGCAGCGAGGGCGCGCCCGTTCTGTACCGTGCGCGTCCGGGGGACGCGGTTCACCTCCTCGGCGGCAGGTTAGTGACCGGTTGGCACAGGGTCGTCGATCCCGTCGTCCTCAATCGTCTCGACGCATCGGCGCGCGGCATGGTGTATCAGGCAGACTTGAAATCGCAGGGCATCACGGACTACGGGAAAGTGGGCGGAGGCTTTGGCCTGTCCGGTGGTCCCGGGATGGAGCTGTTCTACAACGATGAACCGATGAACGTGTCGCGCTGGCCGAACGCGGGGTTCACGCGAATCGTGGATGTTCTCAACCTCGACCCCGTGGACGTTCGGGGCACCAAAGGCGACAAGACGGGGAAGTTCATCTACGATGGTGACCGCCCCAATCGGTGGACCGGTGAGAAGGACGCGTGGGTGCACGGCTACTGGTTCTGGGATTGGGCGGATCAGCGACACAAGGTGGAGTCCATCGATACCGAGAAGAAGATCATCACCGTCGCCAAGCCCTACCATGGCTATGGTTACCGCAAGGGGCAGTGGTTTTACGCATTCAACCTGCTGTGTGAAATCGACCAGCCGGGGGAATGGTACTTGGACCGGGAAGCCGGGGTCCTCTACTTCTGGCCGCCGACGCCAATTGAGAATGGAAAGGCCATGGTCTCGGTTCTACCGACGTTGGTCACGATGAAGGACACTTCACATGTGACCTTTCGAGGCTTTACCATGGAAGGCACGCAGGGTACCGCGGTGACCATCAGCGGAGGCCGTCAGAACCAAGTGGTTGGCTGCACGTTGCGCAACCTCGGGAGTTGGGCGGTTACAGCGTCGGGCGGCACCTCCCATTCGGTCATCGGGTGCGACATCTACGCGACCGGCGACGGCGGCATCTCGATGGACGGCGGAGACCGGAAGACACTGACCCCCGCGAATCATCTCGCAGAGAACAACCATATCCATCACTGGAGCAGATGGAATCGCATGTACCGGCCTGCAGTCATCATCAGTGGAGTCGGCAACCGAATCGCCCACAACCTGATCCACAATTCCCCCCACACGGCGATTGGCTTTGGTGGAAACGACAACGTGATTGAATTCAATGAGATTCACAGCGTCTGCCATGAGTCCAACGACGCGGGCGCCATCTACGCCGGCCGCAATTGGACGATGCGTGGCAACGTGCTGCGCCACAACTACCTCCACCATATCAACGGTTTTGAGGGGCGTGGCTGCGTGGGCATGTACCTGGACGATATGTTCTCCTCTGCCGATATGATCGGGAATGTCTACTATAAAGTCACACGAGCGGCCTTTATCGGTGGCGGTCGAGATTGCAGCATTGAGAACAACATCTTCGTGGACTGTAAACCGGCGGTCCACGTCGATGCCCGAGCGTTGGGCTGGGCGCACGCGGGTGCCGACGCGTGGATCAAGGAGGCGCAGGAAAGAGGCACGCTGCAAAGCATCGCTTACACGAAGCCTCCTTACAGTGAGCGTTACCCGCAACTGGTGACCATTTTGGACAACAACCCGAAAGCGCCAGTGGGCGACGTCATCGCCCGCAATATTTGCTGGGGCGGCAAATGGGACGAGATCGAAGGCAAGGCGCTGCCGCTGCTCAAGTTTGAGAACAACCTGATCGACGAAGACCCTCACTTCGTCGACGCGGCGAAGCTAAACTTTCAATTGAAGGACGATTCACCCGCCTACAAGTCAGGCTTCAAGCGCATTCCCATCGAGGAAATTGGTCTGTACAAGGACGACCGTCGCGCTTCGTGGCCGGTGACCCACGGCGTGCGTCCCATGGAGACGCCGCCAGCAGCAAAGCCGGTTGTTCGCAACGGCCCGGCGCCGGTGTTCAACGTGCCGCGGGCGGTTGTTCTGGCAAAGATTGATGGCGACCTGAAAGCGGAAGAATGGAACGGCATGGATGCGGCGAAGGCCATGGTCGTCGAACAGGGCATTGACGGTGGGAAGATCACACCGAGAACTCTCGCATGGCTGACTTGGGACGACGCCAATCTGTACGTCGGCATCGACAATGCGGTCACTCAATCCAAGCCACTGCAAACGGGACAGACATGGGGGCAGGACGATGCCGTGGAAGTCGCCTTCCGCAACCCAGGCGCCGGCAAGAACGCGCCGATTCTCATTCTCCGGGGTTTCACAAACGGGCATTGGGAAAGTAGCGACGAAGCCGGCGCGCCGGGGGCGATAGTGAAGCGCGTGGCTGAGGGAGTTGCTTACGCAGCGAAGATCGTCGACGCGGGCCGGTGGACAGCGGAGTGGAAAATTCCCTTCACTTCTTTGGGCGTCGATCCTACGAAGCAGACAAAGCTGGAATTTAACCTGAGTGTGCGCAAGACCGCAGAGCCAAACTGGCTGATGTGGCAGGGAACGGGAGCCTGGACCTGGGAAGTCGGCAACGCGGGGTTCATCACGTTGGTCAAGTGATGAGTGATAAATGTTGAGGGATGAGGGTCGAGCGGCAAATGATGAGTAGTGGGTCCGGTGCATCATTACTCTCGCAGCCCGTCGCCCAGAGCACTGACACCTGAAACCCGATACCTGAAACATCTGCATAAGGAGTAGACATGAACCTGAGACACGCGGTGGTTGCATTGGCTTTCTCTCTCTCCAGTCTGGCGGTGGTAAACGCTGAATCTCCGAAAGACTTCAAGTTCGTTCCCGCACGACTGTCCGTTCCGAGGGACGGCCTGGGAAACGTCTTCGCAAAGCTGCAGGCGGCGAACTCGGGCAGGTCGCAGCGGGAAATACGCATCGCCTATTTCGGGGGCAGCATCACCGCACAGGCGGGGTGGCGGGTCAAGACGCTGAAGTGGCTTCAAGAGAAATACCCGCAAGCAAACATCAGTGAGATCAATGCGGCGATCGGGGGAACCGGTTCTGGATTTGGGGTGTATCGCTTTTATCACGACGTGCTGCGGCACAAGCCGGATTTGATCTTCGTGGAATTCTCCGTCAATGACGGGGGGACGCCTCCGGCGGATATCTGGCGCTCGATGGAAGGCATCATTCGCCAGACGTGGAAGATGGATCCGAGCATCGACATCTGTTACGTCTACACCTTCCGCGTGGGCTATGAGAAGGACCTCGACGAGGGAAATTGCCCGCAGGCCGCGTCGGCAGATGAGTTTCTTGCGGACTATTACGGCATTCCCTCCATCAACATGGCGATGCGCACCGCCGAACTGGCGCGGGAGAAAAAACTGCTGTACGTGCCGATGAAGGACGAGAAGGGGAACGCTCTGCCGACACCGGAGGGAACCATTCTGTTCTCGACGGACGGCGTTCACCCACTCGACGCCGGCCATACTATCTATACCCAGGTTATCACCGACGCGCTGGAACAGTGGGAGTCAACCCCGAAGCGGGAAGCGCACACGCTAAAGGTGCCGATGATGCCGGACAACTGGGAGAGCGCCAAGCTTGTGCCTTTGGAACCGTGGATGCTCTCCGCGGGATGGAAGAAACTCAGCCCGACGGAAGGCCTGGCGGCCTCATTCAACAAGCTGATGCCGGAGGTATGGGAAGCCACGAGACCTGGTGAGACAATTTCATTCAAGTTCAAGGGAACCGCGGTCAGCCTGTACGACCTCATGGGCCCCGACGGCGCTCAGGTGGTGTGTACGCTTGATGGCAAGACCGGTCTGCCGCGCCCGCGGTTCGACTGGTACTGTACTTACTGGCGCCCTGCCTCGGTCGGGGTCGGGCAGGGTCTCGACGACACGGTGCATACCGTGAGTGTCGAAATCCATCCCGACCAACCGGATCGCAGTCCGGTCACCAACCGTGTCAAAGACCAGCCCAACCACGATCCGAAGAAGTACGACGGCACGGTGTTGCGGGTGGGGTGGATTATGGTGATAGGGGATGTCGTGAGGGAGTGAAAACGGCGCTCACACGGAATCCTCCGCCCATCGCCGCCGCGCGGTATTGACGGGATAGCTGATGACGGGTATCGTTAGAGCAGTCGTAGCGAGGGAAGTGCGGACCGTCGTCGCTACGGACGAATGGACGAGCCGGTGCGATTTGTTGGTGTATTGGCGCCACCGGCTGTGATTTACTTTTTATCGTTGGCGCGACGCTGAGGAATTGCGGGAATGGAGAAGGTATACCTCGAAACCTCATTCATCAGCTTGCTTGTGGGGGATTCCAGCCGCGATCTGGTTGTCGCGGCCAACCAACAAGTCACGCGGGACTGGTGGCGACTGCGACGCTCACAGTTTCACTGTGTGATATCGTCTGAAGTGGTGCGGGAAGCCAGTCACGGGGACCCGGAACAAGCGCGAAAGAGGCTGGAAATCCTTCGCGACTTGACGATTCTCAAGGTGGCGCCTGAGTCGGACCAGTTTATGCTGGCACTTCTCGCCACGGGAGCGTTGCCGTCGCGTGCCCAGCCTGATGCCGCTCACCTCGCCATCGCCACTGTCGAGAAGGTGGACTACCTGCTCACATGGAATTGTCGGCATCTGGCAAACGCCCAGATATTGCGCCGGCTGGAGGCCGAGGCACTGCGCTTGGGCTGGAAGCTACCCAAAGTCTGCACGCCCCCGGAACTGATGGGAGATGATACGTATGAAACCGGACCCGATTATTGAGGAACTCTGGCAGATCAAGGACAGGCTGGCAATGGAGTCCGGTTATGACGCACGGCGCTTTATGGAGATGTTGCGCGTCTGGGAGGTGGAACACCCCCACCTTGGACCAGTCATGCACAGTCCTGAGACACTGGGACAACAGGCTGCCGCAAAGGTGCGCCAACACACGGAGTCCAGCGCATTCGTGTTGAGGGACAAGTCAGATTAGGACTACTCCTGAAACGACTCCATCGCTACCAGACCGACATTCGGGCCAATCCCACCGAGACCGTCGTGCCCCTTCCCCGCATACAGAGCCCCGCGAGGCTTCGATTACAAATCGCAGTCCGGTCACCAACCGTGTCAAAGACCAGCCCAACTACGACCCGAAGAAGTACGATGGCACCGTGTTGCGCGTCGGGTGGATTATGGTGATGGGGGACATGGTGAGGGAATAGTGAACGGGTGCATCCCGGCATTACGGCGCACTCGCGCTCAAATCCGTAGGATAAAGCTCCAGCTTTGTCAACCTCAAAGTTAATGCACCATCTCTGTCATCCCTCGAAGGGCGACAAAGCTGGAACTTTATCCTACGGGTACAGGTAATGGTGTACAAATCAGATACCCCCGTAATCACGGGACGCACCATCGTGAACCGCACCCCGCGTCGCGTCTTCAGTCAGCGAGTCAGGGCCACATCCCTGATTCTTGATGTTGGCAATGCAGCACCGTTGGAAGGATTTGACGTGTCGATGCCGAAAGGAATGACCAATGCCGACAGTGCGAATCAATCAGCACGCTGTACACAAGGGAATGCGAGACCGTCTCCAAGCTTACGAGAGAATTGAGGTTGCAGACATTTTCGGGGAAATCAATAATCAGGCTCCTTCCTCAATCCTGCGGGTGGCCCCGGCTCCCCTCGCTCCCGCTCCTCAATCAGGTCAGCGACAGCGACTGGCTCCACCAGAGATGATCCCTTGGCCGCAGTGAAGTGATGCGTGCCCCTGACTCTACGCCCGATTACTCCGTGCACTGCATCTGTGCGGCAATAGGCGAATCGAGACCCACTTGATTCGGTCTCTGGGCCTGTGAACTGCATCACGATCTTCATCTGCCGTGGGGTTTCGTTGCCACAATGCCGTAGTGGTAAGGGGGCAAGTCGATGTGTCGGGTTCTGACGCTAAACCCTACCGTCTCGGCCCATTTCTCACACTGTTCTGGTCTGGGGCGAATGTTCATGGACGGACCACGCGGCGTTTTGGGGTCATAGTTCCAGTGCATGATCCCAACCGTTCCGCCATCTCGCAGGATGCGGGATGCCTCAGAAAGAAGGTAGGTGGGTTTTTCCGCATGGAGAATGTTGTAGAGCATTACATAGTCAACGGACGCGTCCGGTAGCCCTGTTCCTTCCGTCACAAAATCGCGCAGATACAACCGGACGTTGTTGAGGTTGTGATGATGTGCTTTGTTCCTTGTTACGTCAATCATGTCTGGCTCAATATCGAATGCGTGGACGGTGCCTGTCACGATCTGGGCTGCCGGAATCGCAAACGTTCCATACCCACAGCCGAAGTCGACAATATCTGTCATATCTCGGCGCAAGCCGAGTGCTTGGAGTGTCTCGGTGGGGCTGAAGAATGTCTGCCACATCTCCTCGGCTGGCATTCCGCTTTCTCGTGTTTTCATTTTATTGTGGGTCGATCAGACGTCTCTTGACCGCGTTGAGCCTGTTGCGGAATTCTACTCGTCTCATCGACGGATGTCAAACCATCTCGGAAGGCTTCCCGATGGCTTGTGGTGTTCTTTGACACCAGTGCTCTCCAGTGGTATTGTTGGCCAGCTTAGCGTGTGCCGCAAGCGCGATTGTCGTCCGGGAGGAAAGTGCTATGAAGGTGTCCATTTGGATACTCATGGGGGTGATACTCATGGCTGCGAGCGTCCATGCAGTGGGTGTTGATGGCGACGCGGCGCGCTGCAGCACTGCGCAGGACGTCCAGTCGTGCCTTCGTGGGCGGTCGGTATGTCTCGATGCCATCGTGCACTTCCACGGACCTCTCCTTGCAAGTGCCATGTCGAACAGGATGTGGCAGCACGGAAGCTACCGTACCGCCTGGTGAGTCAACGGGCTGTCAGAAGATCCCGAGGATGTCCCAGGTGTTTTGCCAGTTTTCTAAGCGGCTCTCATGGATTGAGTGGTGGTTTGAGTCATCGTTTTGAGCGCGGTGTCCACCGTGTTTGTTGAGATATTGTTGGTGCGCTTCGTGAATGTCGTTGCGGATCCACCCGTTAGGGACGATCCGGTATCTGGGTGTACCACCCAAATCCACGAACACCCAAAAATGTCTTACGTCCTCCAATGCCATGGGTGTTCCGCTTGGCTTGGCTTCATCGGTTCTTGTGTGCCAGTTGCCCTTCCGTTTCGTTTTAACCTGAAGCTCAACCGTGCGGCTCTGGTTCGAGTTGGTCACGTGTAAATAGATCTTCCGTGTTCCGCGAGAGGTTACGGAGGCTGCGCCGCGTCGCAGCAATTCAGCTTCGACGTTCCTTCTGCCCTCGCGATTCAGTTCGTGATTGTTCATACATCCTCCACGGACTGCGATGAGCTGCCCCAACGGGGCGAAATTGAGCGGCTCATCTGCCCGCGCCACTTCCGGCAGGTGGGGCGGCAGGCAGACAACCGCAGGCGTTGGAGCACCGACAAGGCGATAGCCCGAAGGTTGGTCCGTCTGCCCACGGGCAGATAGCAATGGGTTGTTCAGGCCGCTGCGCGGCGCAGAGCCAACCCATTGGACGGAAGCTCGATTTCGCCCCGCTCCGGGGCGAAGCCACGTATTCAACAGCGGATGGTTGGGGCTCTTCATGTCTTCTCGATCAGGAAGAGGAACTCACGATTCGGGTCGTCGGCATCCCGTAACCATTTATTGGTCCACTTCATCTCTGCCATCACGTTCCGTTTGTAGTCGATCTCCACGGTGTCAAGGATCGTTCCGTTTGCGAACAACACATCCCCCAATTCCTCTGCCGTTGCCCTTCCACCAGAACTGTACGAAAGAATGATCCATCTCGCCTGCGTTTCTCTTATCAGCCGGTCAATCGCCTCGACCGCCACAAAACGCCCGCTCCCATTTCGTCGAAACTCCTCGAATAGAGAACCGGCTAGAGTGTCTGAGGTGTCAGCGCGTCGGCGTGCCTTTCCAAACAAGGGCGGGGTGTCGTTCAGGCATATCGTCGTCCACAAATGGTAGTAGGATGCGTACCGAACACGGGAAGGCGGCATCTTTTCGTTGTTCGATCCGTATGGAGGATCAAAATACGCGAGATCGACGGGGAGTCTGCCGACCAGGTCGAAGATGTCGCCTCGAAAGACCTCATGAGACTGCTCTGCGGCAAACACCTGCGGCACCCGAAGGACAAGGTCTTTGTATGATCTCGGCGACCAGTCTTGAAGGTAAGCAACATAATGGCCGAGCGTGCTATCGACAGAATCAAGAGCAAGAATGAGACTGGTCAACGCCACGGCTTTGTCCACTGTGGAAAGACAGAGCCGGTCAATCTCTGTTCGTATGGCATCCAACTTGCGTGTGTTATGAATCTGCCACGGCCTCTTCAGTCCGTCCGTCTGAACCGCTGATCCTCCGTTGGGGAGTCCGCCATACTGTTCTGTGAACCAACCATCAACCGGCGGCACGGCGTTCAGATGTCCGATCAAGTCCTCGTATTCACTCCGTTGCTTGGTGTTCTTCAAGTAGCAGATACCGAAGACCTCCGACCACACCGCCACATCATTGGCAACAACGCGATAACCTGTTTTCGCCAATGCTTGTGAGACACGTGTTGTGCCTGAGAACCCATCGAGAATGGTGTGCGCGTCTACCTTCCTGGCCAGTTCCAGGATATGCGGCAGGAGTTTGAGTTTTGAACCTGCGTACTTGATCCCCTCAGTTGTGGGGGCATCAACAACGATGTCAGGAAACAGTGTCAGGGGTTGACTCATTTGCGAAGCCCGGCCTTCTGCTTCAAGCGAACGATGTCTTCCTTGATCTTCTCCAGAGCCGTTTCGTGGCCAGCACTTGAAGAGACGAGGGCGTGCGAGAACAGTTTCACCAATACGAGGTTGTGCGAATAGTCGATCCACCCGCTGGTGACGCTGTCGAAGTACTTCAAGCCGTTCTTGGTATGCGTCCACAACCCGCGTTGAAGAGCGTTGGCGGCAGCATCACCGTACCGCACTTCGCAAACGTAATCATCCGCCTCGTCATAGAACCGAAAGACTGAATGCTTTCGTCCGCGGCCAGCGTCTTCACGAACAATCCGCGCCGTTTGGGCTTGCGCCTTGTCGTAATCAAACACCAGAATGTTGCATCTTTGCTTCTTCTCGTCATAGATCAAGGGGAGCACGTTGATCTGCCTGAAAACTGAAAAGGCCGGGTCGTCAAAGATCGCGCGGACGTTTGCCTTGCCGGTGATGTCGCCTTTCTCCCGTTCAAGACGCGGGAACATCTGGAAATCTTTGTCGGTAGAAAGCTGGAGGGGGCCGTCGCCGTACGCTTTTAGACTGACAGGAAATTCGGCCTTTGTGATTTCATTGATGATCTTGATGTCCTCTTCGTGTGACTTGGCACGATACAGGTCCTTACCCACATGGATGGATCGGAAATCGTACATGTACTGATTGATGAACTCGGCGATTGCGATCTCCGCAAGGTCACCGTGGGTCTTGTTTCCGATGAGCCTCATCGTGAAGATGTTGCTGAGGGTCATCGTGATCAAGTCCGGGTACTTGCTCGCTAACAACTTCAGTCTGGCGGTGAAATCCTTGTCTCGCGTCCGATTCTTCGGGTTTGTTTGCGGTGACTGTACCTCATGTGGCTCCGAAATGACAGTGCATCGTGTTCCTGTTCATCTCTGCCCCAACGAGGTGAAATTGAGCGGCAACCGCAGGCGGCTGGGGTAGCGAATGCGAAGCGTTCGCATCTTCCCGCCGACAAGGCGATAGCCCGAAGGGTTGGTCCTTCTGCCCACGGGCAGATAGCAATGGGTTGCTCAAGCCGCTGCGCGGCGCAGAGCCAACCCATTTGGACGGAAGCTCGATTTCGCCCCGCTCACGCCGCGCAGCGTCCGCTTATCAGTATCTTTTGACCGTGTTCTGTTAGTCACGGAATTCTACTCGACCCATCGGCTGATGTCAAACCATCTCGGAAGGCTTCTCGATGGCTTGTGGTGTTCTTTGACACCAGTGCTCTCCAGTGGTATTGTTGGCCAGCTTAGCGTGTGCCGCAAGCGCGATTGTCGTCCGGGAGGAAAGTGCTATGAAGGTGTCCATTTGGATACTCAT
>Ga0210024_1000756_pt1 | contig 29272 bp, 33 predicted proteins | sample CryGeymeta201525_FD_183988 | JGI IMG/M metagenome (GOLD analysis project Ga0210024, IMG submission 183988) | Groundwater microbial communities from Crystal Geyser aquifers in Utah, USA - Crystal Geyser metaG 2015-25 (SPAdes) (version 2) | ecosystem: Environmental > Aquatic > Deep subsurface >...
CACCGATGACATGGTCCAGAAAGGCTATGGCTGGATGTTAAAAGAAGCCAGTAAATATAATCAACCACAAGTGTTTGCTTTTGTGATGAAACACAAAACTAAAATGCCCCGGACCGCCCTGCGCTACGCCATCGAAAAACTGCCAGAGAAATTAAGAAAGAAAGCGATGGTGAAGTAAACAGTTAGACGGCTGCGGTAAAATGGCCGCTTTTTTGATTCTCTTCCAAACCACAAATTCTTTTCTCATGTTCAGAAACTTGATGGCCTAAAATTGTGTCCTCTTCCCGCATCGCCTGCAACTCACCCATCACTTCATCCATTTTGGTAAAAAATTCGTCTTTTGTAGGAAGAAGGTTAATCTTGTCTTCCAAAACAATCACTCTATCTGTTAGGGTGTCTATTTGGTTATAAATGCTGCCAATTTGACCAACAAGCGCATCAGTTTTCTTGTCAAGGCTATTTACTTTTTGGTCCAAAGGCCCAAATTTTTTGGTTAAGGTTCGATTAAGTATAGATTCAATCTTTTTGATGTCTGTTTGGGTTAATGTCATACATTGTGATTATAATCTACTAAGGCTTAACTTGATAGTGCTGGGTAAGGGTTTTGCCGGTTTTTAAATTAACCTTAACTTCTAAAAGCATGTCGGTAATATTTTGGTGATAAGTGCAGTTGGTGCCGGAGCAGGTGCCGAATAATAACTCGGTTTGAAAATTGTTAGTTTCCGGCTGATGGCTCCCCTGAACTCCCTGGGCAACGTTGTCGCCGGAATAAGTTAAGGTGTAATTTAAGCCGGAGGCATAATTTAAACCGCCAAAGGCTAAGATTAAAGCATTGTGGTCTGACCTAAGTTTAGGCTTAACCCAAACACCGTAAGGCCGGGGAACAGAAACAGTCCGGCCGGTGCGGGCTAATTTTTTCTTAGCTAAAGCCGGCGAAGGAATTAAAAATAAACCAAGGAAAAGAAAAACCAGAATAACTTTAAACTTCATCTTAGTCTCATGATATACTTTTAATTAGAGTTATGTCAAAAAAGGTTAAGCTGGTAGTCATGTTTTTGATAGTGATAGTTATCGGCACAGGGACGTGGTTATTATTAAAACCTAAAGCTAAAGATAACTTTGTGGAACGGGAAATCAGCATTAAACAGGCGGAAGTGGCCAAACCAAAAACTTTAACTTATGAGGATGCGAGCGGTTTTAGTTTTGATTATTCGTCTGATTTAACTGTCCAGGAGGTCGAGTTAGACGATAATACGGTTTATTCTTCTTTAGAGCTATTGGGCAGTGATCCAGGCAAACTGACTATCCGCATCAGCGACACCCAATTCCCAGATTTAAAAGCCTGGCAAAAAGATCTGGAAACCAAACAGGTGATCAATGAAGTCAGACCGGTCAATTGGGATGATTTATCCGCAGTCGAATTCAGCTACGGCGCGCCGAAATTGAGAAAAACCGCGGCCGTGGACAGTAAAGTAATTTATGAGTTAGAAGCGCCGGCGGATAACGGTTACTGGGATAAAATGAGAGAGTCAATTTTGTTAAGTTTTAAATTCAACCCGGCGGTGTTTGGACAAGCCGCGACGGAAACGGATAATGAAGAAGTGGTTTTGTTAGAGGAAGTTATCGAATAATATGACAATGATCATGACCAAAAGCCTGCATTTCCCGCTCTGGTGGTATAAAGACAGCTTGATTTGGTGGAAAAGGTTTTTCCAGAATTTACTGATATTTTTGGATAACAAACTGGCGGTTAGTTTGATGCTGAAGATGCTGTTTATCCCTTTGTTCCATGATGCCAGTTTATTGGGCAGGATATTAAGTTTTATTTTTAGAGTAGTCAGGGTGGTGGTGGGCGGTTTAATCATTATTCTGACAGTGGTGTCAATGATATTTTGGTGGTTGGTTTGGCTGGCCTTACCAATAATTTTGATAATCACCATGGGCTGGGCCGGGGCCGGAGGCTTATTGCTGGTCGGGTTTTTAGACGCCGTCAAACAATGGCGTCAAGGCGATTGGGATTCAGAGGTAAAAAAAATCGTGCAGTTAGCCGGTAAAAACAGTGAAGTTTTAAAGCAGCTGCTGGGGCAAAATCAAACGGTGAAACAAATCCTGCAGTTGGCGGAAATCACTGAAGATTTACCTGCCAACCTAGAATTATCTGAATGGTTAGTTAAAGCTAAAGAAGAGGCCTTAATCTTAAAGGCAAAATATGTCGGCGCTAAACACTTATTGTTGGCCTTATTAAAACAAAAGGATTGGCGGTATGAAGAAGCCAAGTCAACCGTACAGTGGCTGGAAGCGCAAAGCCGGTGGGGCAAGACGCCTTTTATCTGGGATAAAGATTATGAACCGCGGCCGATCGGCGGGATTGACCGGGCGTGGACAGGCATTCCCACGCCGACTTTAGATAAGTTCAGCCTGGACCTAACCAAGATGGCCCAAAAACACCAACTGCCGGAAATGTTCGGCAAACAAGAAATCACTGAGCAAATGACCCAGATTTTATCCAGGCGGGAAAAAAATAATGTTTTGGTTATCGGTGAACCGGGCAGCGGCAAGAGCACTTTGATTAAAAGCCTGGCTCAGGAAATCGTCAGAGGAGTAAAGGCGAAAAGTTTAAAGTTTAAACGGTTAATATCTCTGGATATCAGCCGCCTGGCGGCCGGGGCAGGAGATGCCGAACTGAATCAGAGAATCACTGAAATCATCGCGGAAATCAAAGCCGCCGGCAACATTATTCTGTTTGTCGATGAAGTCCATAACTTGGCCATGATTAATCAGGGTTCGGCAGAAAGCAGTGATATTTTTATGGCCTTGGAACCGAGTTTATCCGAAGGCGAGTTTCAGTTTATCGGCGCCACCACCACTGATAATTTTAAAAAATATCTGGAACCGAATGAGGCCTTCAGCCGGTTATTTGAAGTGGTTGATTTAGCGGAAGCCACTCCCCGGCAAACTTTGGAAATACTCCAATATCTGGCCTGGGAACAACAACAGACTGAGGCAGTGGCAGTAACCTTAATCGCTTTGCAAACGATCATTGAATTAAGCCAGGCATTAATTCATGACCGGGTTTTTCCGGACAGAGCGGTGAATATACTGGATGAAGCAATAGCGGTAGCCAAAAGCAAGGATTTAAAGTTAGTCACGGCCGCTGACGTCAGGCAGTTATTAACTAAAAAAACCAAGGTGCCCTTAAATAAATTAACCGGAGATGACGTTAACTTGCTGTTGAACTTAGAAAAAAAACTGCATCAAAGAGTCATCGGGCAAAACCAGGCAATTAAAGCGGTGAGCGATGCGCTGAGGCGGGCCAGAACCGGTTTGAAAGACCAGCATAAACCGATTGCCAGCTTTTTGTTTGCCGGACCGACCGGCGTGGGCAAAACGGAAACGGCCAAAACATTGGCGGCGGAATTTTTCGGATCAGAAAAAGTGATGATCAGGTTAGATATGAGCGAGTTTCAAACCATGGAAAGCGTCGACCGGCTGTTGGAACTTTTGACCGACGCCGTCGACCACCAACCATACACCCTAATTTTGTTGGACGAAATTGAAAAAGCCCATGCTAAAATCATCAATCTTTTTCTGCAGGTTTTAGACGACGCCCGCTTAACCAACTTAAACGGCAAGACCGCCGATTTTGCCAACACGATTATTATTGCCACAACTAATGTCGGGACGAGCCTGAAGAATAATCCCAAAGAGGCAGTAGTTTTGGAAAAGATTGAAGCGCATTTTCCGCCGGAGTGGTTAAACCGGTTTAGCGGCCTGATTGTGTTTACTCCTTTAAGCGAAAAAGAAGCGGAAGCGGTGATGAAGCTGAAACTAAATCAATTAAGTCAAAAGTTATTAAAACAGGAGATAGAAATCAGTTTTGCTGAAACGGTGATTAAACAGTTAAGCCGGGAGGGATTTTCCACTAAATGGGGCGGTAGGCAGGCGGACAGAGTAATTCAGGAAAAAGTGGCCAATCTGATTGCCGAAAAAATTCTTAAAGGCGAAGTGAAAAAAAGGCAGCCCTGGATATTGAAAAACTTATGAAAACACTGGCGGAAAGATTGGAGGCTTTAAAAAAAGTCATTAAATTTGAGGAAAAAAAGCAGGAACTGGCGGAATTGGAAAAACTGGCCCAGGAGCCTCAGTTTTGGCAAAATCGAGAACGGGCCCAGGCTCAGATGAAAAAATTAAGCGAGTTGACTGAAGAAATCAGCGCCATTGAAAACTGCACGCTGGAGGCAGATCTCGAAAAATTGGAGAGCAATCAATATTTGTCCGGACCTTATGATCAGGGTGAAGCGATTTTATCGATTCATGCCGGACAAGGCGGGACCGAAGCGATGGATTGGGCAGAAATGCTCAAAAGAATGTATTTAAGATACGCGGAAAGAAACAATTGGAAAACGAAAATTATTAATGAATCCTTAGGTGAAGAGGCCGGGATAAAAAGTGTGACGATAATGATTGAGGGCCGCTATGCTTACGGCTATTTAAAACACGAAAAAGGAACCCACCGGCTGGTGAGGCAATCACCTTTCAATGCCGATAACCTAAGACAAACTTCATTCGCGGCAGTGGAAGTTTTGCCGATAATTAATGAGGCGGAGGCGGTAGAAATCAAAGACGATGATTTGGAAATTAATTTTTCCAGGGCGTCAGGCGCCGGCGGGCAAAATATTAATAAAGTGTCTACCGCGGTCAGACTAAAACACAAGCCGACCGGCATTGTGGTGGAATGCCAAACGCAAAGATTTCAGGACCAAAACCGGAAAGCCGCCTTGAAACTGCTGACGGCCAAACTTTGGGAAATTGAAGAAGAAAAAAGGCAAGCAGAATTAAAACAGTTAAAGGGCGAGCAAAAACTGGCTTCCTGGGGAAACCAAATCAGATCATATGTCCTGCATCCCTACAAACAAATTAAAGATTTAAGAACCGGACACATAGAGACAGATGTAAATAAGGTTTTGGATGGCGGGATTGACGGTTTTATTAAGGCTGAACTGCTGGTATGATTAACTATAATTATAATAAGTGAGGAGAAAAAAATATGGTCGATGTCCAGCCTTTAAATTTATCCACTGATGTGACCGCCGGGAAAAAGGCCAAGACTAAGCTCACCTTGTGGCTGATTAGTCTGGTGTTTTTAGGAATAATTTCCGGGTATGGTTTAACTTTACTTAAAAAACCTCAAGGAGCGAAACAGTTATCCCGAACTACCGAGGGCGGGACGGAAAAAGGAAAAACTTTCGGAGTGATCGATGAAAAAGCCTTTAAAGATCAGGCGGAAGGAGAAATTACCAGCGGCGGGATTGACGGGGAAGGCTCTCATCATTTGATCCGGGACGGCGGTGAATCCCAATATGTGTATTTAACGTCTTCAATTGTCGACCTGGACCAGTTTGTGGGCAAAAAAGTCAGAGTGTGGGGCCAAACATTTGAAGCGCAAAAGGCCGGTTGGCTGATGGATGTCGGCCGCCTGGAAATTCTAGAATGATCGTCTTCCAAAAAGTCACTAAAATCTTCCCTGACGGCACCCAGGCTTTAGGGCAAGTTTCCTGCCAAATCAAAAAAGGTGAGTTTGTGTTTTTTATCGGTCCGAGCGGGGCCGGTAAAACTACGATCATGAAACTACTGCGGCGGGAACTGTTGGCCAGTGAAGGCACGGTAATTGTTAAAGATAAAAATTTAGCCGAAATGGAAGATAAAGAAGTACCGTTATTAAGAAGGCAGGTAACGATGTGTTTTCAGGACTTTAAATTGTTGTCCGACCGGACAGTGCAGGAGAATATTGCTTTAAGTTTAGAGGTGGCGGGTTTAAAGGAAGAGGAAGTAGAAAAAAGAGTCGCTGAAACTTTAAAGAACGTGGGCCTGGAGAAAAAGGGTGGTTTTTTCCCTTTACAGTTATCCGGAGGCGAACTGCAAAGAGTGGGTATTGCCCGGGCAATTGTGGCTAAACCGGAAGTTTTACTGGCCGATGAGCCGACCGGCAACCTTGATCCGGAGTCGGCTTGGGAAATCTTAAAACTCTTTAAAGAAATTAACTTGTCCGGCACTACCGTCTTGGTAGCGACTCACAATGCGGAATTGGTCAACAAATTTGCCGAAAGAGTGATTGCTTTATCCAAGGGAAAAGTTGTCAGCGATAAAGCTAAAGGAAAATACAAAATATGAATATCTTGAAGAAAACTTTTATTCAAATCAGGCGGAGCCCGTGGCAAAATTTAACCGCGGTAATGGTGACGACTTTAACCTTATTGGTAGTTTCGGTTTTCAGTTTATTATCAATCGGCTCGGTTAAAATATTAAAATATTTTGAATCAGCGCCGCAGGTAATTGCTTTTTTCAAGCCGGGCCAGGATTTAAGCGATATTCAGATTGCCAATATTAAAGCGCAGTTGGATAAAACCGGCAAGGTGAATGAGTTCAGATACGTCTCTACCAGAGAGGCAGAGGCGATTTACAAGGAAAAAAATAAAGATAATCCCCTGTTATTAGAGCTGGTTGATTACAATATTCTCCCCGCTTCGATCGAAATATCCGCAAAAGACTTGAATGATCTGAAAGAGTTAAAAAATATTTTGCAAACCCAGGAAGGGGTAGATGAAGTCGTTTATTACGAAGATATTGTCACTAATCTATCCAGATGGATTTCCAGCGTGAAAAAGGTAGGAATCGGCGTGATTGGTTATTTAACCCTGGAGTCGGTACTGGTAATTTTAGTCATTATCGGGATGCAGATCGCCAGCCGGAAAGAGGAAATTGAGATTCTAAAACTCATCGGCGCCACTAATTGGTTTATCAGAAAGCCGTTTATTTTAACGGCGATGATTTATGGATTGACGGGGAGTTTGCTGGCCTGGGGCTTAAGTTATTTATTACTGCTCTACTCGACCCCGTTTTTAGCTGAGTGGCTGGGTGATATTCCTTTGCTGCCGATTTCCTTCGGAGTGATGTTGCTGCTTTTGGCCGGAGAACTGTTTTTGGGGATAATGATCGGCATCATCGGCGGCTTATTGGCAACTCATAGATTCTTAAAAGAATAAAAAATCATGTGGAAAAAAATCTTGGCCCTTTCCCTACTACTATTGTTAGCGGTGACTCAAGCTCAGGCGGAAGATTGTGACAATCTATCAATTGAGGAAAAAGTTTCTTGCCTTAATGCTAAAGTAATCCAACTTAAGGGACAAGGAGATACTCTCGCTTCAACAATCGCCTATTTAAATATCAAGATGGCTTTGACGGAAGCGGAAATCGCTAAAACGGAAAAAGAGTTAAAGGTTTTGGAGGAAGAGATTACTGTTTTGTCAGTAAAAATCAGCCGGCTGGATGAAAATTTAGATAACATTTCTAAATTATTAGTTTTACGAATCGGAGCCGCTTATAAACGCAGTTTATTCAAACCGATTTATATGGTTTTTGCCTCAGGCGGATTGTCAGACTTTTTTGAAAGAAATAAATATTTACAATCAGTCCAGCAAAACGACCGGGTGGTTTTATTAGAATTGCAAAACTCTAAAGATCAACATGAACAACAGAAGAAGTCAAAAGAAGAAAAACAGGTTCAGGCAGAGGCGTTAAAACAAAAATTAGCGGTGCAGAATTCAGCCTTGCAAACACAAAGGCAAAGCAAGGAAAAGCTTTTAGAAATGACTAAAAACGATGAACGAAAATATCAGGATCTATTAGCAACGGCGAGGGCGGAAATGGTCGCAATTCAGTCAATCGTGGCCGGGGGCGGGCAGGAAGTTTCAGCCGGCGAAGTGAACCAAGGAAGTAAAATTGCCACAATTATATCAGGAAGGTCAGCCTGCTCGACCGGCACTCATCTTCATTTTGAGGTGGGAGAAAACGGCAAAAATATTAATCCGGCCAATTATTTAAAATCTCAAGAGGTGAGCTGGGATTTGTGCGGCTGGTGGCCGGACTGTGACAGTCCTTTTTCTTTTTCCGGATCGGTGGACTGGCCGGTTAACGGCAAACCGAGAATTACCCAAGGATACGGCATGACCGCTTATGCCAGAAGCGGAGCATACAGTGGCGGACCACATACAGGCATTGACATGGTCTCGGATGATCTGGCAGTGAAAGCAGTGAAAAACGGCACGCTTTATAAGGGGACAGTCGCCTGCGGCGGCGGGATTTTACGCTATGTCAAAGTTGACCATAAAGACTCAAATACTGCCACCTATTATTTGCATGTTAATTATTAATTAAAACCCATGTCTGCCCAAAAAGTAACAATTAAAATTGTTATCAGGGTCCTGATAGGCGCGTTTTTTTTATTAAATTCAGCGCAATTGATTCAAGCAGGAATGGTAATGAAATTTGAAAATTTACCAACCAGTGTTGATGAAGATAATCCCTTCGAAGTAAAAATTAATTTGATCGATGCACCCAAAGAAACAGTTTATTATTTTCGGGGGGTTTTATTCGAGGCGGGAAAAACTAGTTATTTTGGCTACACTTATAATCATTTGAGTCAGTGGCATAACGCCCCAAGCGATCCAACAAAATTTTTGGAAATTACTACTAGCCCCGAAGGCAGCTGGAGCGGGCAACTCAAAGTTAAAGCGGATATAAATAGTAGTTATTTTAAGGGTGAAGGAGAGTATGAATTTAAAGTTGGCAGATATACTGCTGCCGGGAATTTTGGCAGCTGGTCTGACAATACAGCCGCAATTAAAATAATTTATACACCGCCGCCGAGTCCAAGCCCGTCGCCGTCGCCTAGTCCATCGCCATCACCCAACCCATCACTATCACCGTCACCGAGTTCCAGCCCTACACTTAAACCGTCGCCAATACCGTCAAAATCCCCCAGCCCAATTCCTACAAGGTTGGACCTTGTAGGTGAATCAGCTACATCATCTCCAGATGAAACTACAAGGTTGGACCTTGTAGGTGCTGAAAGTCAAACTACAGAGTCAGGTGAAGTATTAGGAGAAAAAAAGAAAAATTCATTCACCCTGTCTCTTGTTTTAATCGGCTTGGGTTTAGGCCTTTTAGCCGCGACCGGGGTGGTGTTTGTCAAAGGCAATAAGTATAATAAAAGCTTATGACGTTGAAGGAAAAATTAATATTATGGCTGCCGGTAATCTTGTGGGGCGGAGTGATTTTTTTCTTTTCCAGTATGGCAATTAATCGGCCGGCGCCGTTTAGCTGGCTTGATTTTATCTTTAAAAAATCCTGCCATGTGGGCGAATATGCCATTTTTTATTGGCTGGTATGGCGAACAAATAAGTCATTTAAACTTAGTTTGTTGGCGGTGGTTTTATTTGCCTTATCGGACGAATGGCATCAGACATTTGTGCCCGGACGGGAAGGCACTTTAAGGGATGTCGGTTTTGATACTATCGGCGGCTTATTTGGCTGGCTGCAAATTAAGAAAAATTTATGAAAATATTAGTCACCGGAGGTAAAGGCTACATTGGGGCAATTACTGCCCAAGAGTTGATTAAGAATAATCACCAGGTGGTAATTTACGATAAAAAAAGCGGGCAGGAAATTCAAGACACCAAGTTGTTAGAAAAAGTAATTAAAGAGGAAAAAATTGAGGCGGTGATGCACTTTGCCGCTTTTATTGAAATGGGCGAATCAATGGAACAACCGGCCAAGTATTTTGACAATAATCTGGTTGGATCCCAGCATTTGATTCACACAATGGTTAACACGGGAGTAAAATATTTGATCTTTTCTTCTTCAGCGGGTGTTTACGGCAATCCTCTTAGAATTCCGATTAAAGAAGACGACCGAAAGCTGCCGGAAAATCCGTATGGGCAAAGCAAGTGGATGACCGAACAGCTGTTGGAATTTTATGACCGGACTGACGATATTAAATCAATTAGTTTAAGATACTTTAATGCCTGCGGCGCGACCGAACATTCAGGCGAAAACCATCAGCCGGAAAGCCATCTGATCCCGAATGTCATTAAGGCAATCCTGGAGAATAAAGAATTTATTCTTTTTGGTAATGACTATCCGACCAAAGACGGCACCTGCATCAGAGATTATATCCATGTTTTGGACTTGACTAAGGCTCACATTTTAGCTTTAGAAGCGCTGGTTTCCGGCCATAAAAGCGATGTTTACAATGTGGGCACCGGCAGGGGTTATTCTAATCTGGAAGTGATCAAAATGGCAGAAAAAGTCAGCGGTAAAAAACTTAAAGTTAAAGTGGCACCGCGCCGGCCGGGAGATGCCAATGAGTTGGTAGCCGACTCTACTAAAATCCAGAAAGATTTAGGCTGGCGGCCAAAGTATTCTGATCTGGAAACAATTATCAGCACCGCCTGGCAGTGGCATAGTCAACACCAAAATCCTTGACTAATAAGATAATAATCAGGTGAAAGTGAATAGGATTTAATCCCGACCAGGTTCCGCGAGTCCGCCAAAACCTGAGACATTTTTACCGAAACGTTCATCTAGACTGCCGATCGGCAAAGTAGATGATAGGTGGGAGAGATAAAAATTAAGGCGATGATGATAATCGCGCGGGTTGTTTTGCTTTAAGTGAGAACCCTGGGTATCGGCTAAGCCAAAAATCATTAAGTCGTTAAAAATTTCCGGATAACGGCGGCGCAAATTTTCCGCCTGATTTAAATCGGTAGTTAAACCATGAAGCTTGACGATGGTCACAATATAATCACGATCTTTAGAGGAAAATTTCAGGCGGGTTAAGATTTTTTCCGCCTTGCGGGCGCCGATTAAAACATGGTCAGGGATACTGTCTTTTTTGCCAATATCGTGCAGTAATCCTGCCCATAATAATAAATTGTTTTGGGAATATTTTTTAAGGAAAGAAAAAACATTTAAAGTATGAGTAAAAACCTGTTGGTGGTTATGCCAAGCATTGGTTTCGTAAACCTTCTGCAGTTCATATAATTCCGGTAAATCTGATTTTAAGGCGTCTGTTTTTATCTCTTCGGCGGTTAAATGAAGAATTGATTTCATCTTAACCATTATAATTGATACAATAATAACATGGGGATTTTTACGCAATTTATTTATCAGCCGTTTTTTAACTTGTTGGTAGGGATTTACTGGCTTTTGGGGCAAACAGTGCCCCAATACACGGACATGGGCAACGCAGTGATCATTTTTACGATTGTGTTCCGGATTTTATGGATACCCATCAGTATTTCTTCTTCACGGGGCGCCAAGGAACGGCATGATATCTCCGAAAAAATCAATGAAATTCAAAAAATCTATGCCAAAGAACCGTTAAAAGAAAAAGAAGAGATGAAAAAGTTGATGAGAAGAAACCGGCGGATTGTCTTGATGTCGACATTTAATATCTTGTTCCAAGTAATGGTGATGCTGATGCTTTACCGGATCTTTACTACCGGCTTGGAAGGAGCGGACTTTCATCTGATTTATAAATGGATGCCGCCGCATCCGGAACATTTTAACTTAACCTGGTTAAACGGCCGGTTTGACTTAACTCACCCCAGTTGGCAATTAAATATCGTTAACTCCGTGGTGATTTTCACCGCTGAGGCTTTATCCGGTTTACTCTCCCCGTTCCCGACCGGCAGGGCGGATTTGCTCACCTTGTTTATCCTGCCGATCGGCGCCTTTACCTTTTTTGCCTTTATGCCGGCCGGGAAAAAACTGTTTGTGATTACCACTTTGCTGTTTAGTATTGGTATAATGCTTGCTAAGGCAATAAAAATTCTTTATTATGAATCCAGAAGCAGGCTAAGAAAGGTTGCTTACAGCCTGATTCTGGATAAAGAAAAGAAGGAAGAATAAATGGAATTTGATAAATTGGTAGTGTCTTTTTTAGCCGATGAGGTAGTGGGCGGATTTTTTGTGAATGTACCGCCGGGACATGTGGCCTGTATTCATGATTTAGGCAGGGGCGTACTAAAAAAAGTCAGGGGGCCGGGACTGCATTTGAAAATTCCCTTTTGGCAAAGAGCCAAACTATTTAATGCGCAAATTCTGGAATATTTAATCCGGCACGATTTTGATTTAACCATCAATAAAGAAGCCATGGGAGACGAGGCGGTTACCGGCAAAACTTCTGACGGAAAAAACATTCAGATTGAAGGCTCGATTTTATTTAAAATCGATAAAAGCCGGGCCAATGAACTCTGGGAAACCATCGGCGAAAATTTTATTTCAAAAATTGTCCGTCCGGTCTCCCGAAGCCGGTTAAGAAGCGTTCTCTCTGAAATCAGTTTGGCCCAGTTAACCGCTTACCGGACTCAAGTCGAAGAAAAGATTAAAAAAGAGCTGAATAATATTTTTGCCAAATCGGGCATTATCTGCGATGGCTTTTTGTTATCCGAGGTCAAAGATCTGGGTAATGTACAAAATAAGCAAGACGATAAAATAATTTTTGAGGAATCAGACAAAAGCAAGGGGTAAGACTTCGTCGAGATGAGAAACAAAGTGAAAGTGAATGTCTTTTTGGACATTGGCCGGAATTTTTTCCAGATACTTTTTGTCAGCCAAAGGCAGGATAAGGGTGGTAATGCCGGCCCGGTGGGCGGCAATCACTTTTTCCTTAACACCGCCGATTTCCAGGACCCGGCCGCGCAGAGTTATTTCCCCGGTCATGGCGACAGTTTTTTTAACTTTTTTCTTGGTTAAAGCGGAAATAATGGCCGTAGCAATAGTGATGCCGGCCGAAGGACCGTCTTTGGGCACGGCCCCTTCAGGCACATGAACGTGAATGTCAATTGATTGGTAAAAATCTTTTTTTAAACCCAATTCCTGCCAGCGGGAGCGGACATAGGAAAAGGCCGCTTGGGCAGACTCTTTCATCACTTCACCCAGCTGACCGGTTAAAGTAATCCTGCCTTTGCCGGGAATGGCGACGACCTCGATAAATAAAACATCGCCGCCGGCTTCAGTCCAAGCCAGGCCGGTGGCCACCCCAACATCATCTTTTTTCTCTTTTAAGACAGGAGTGACCTTTTCCGGACCAAGATATTCGCCTAAATTTTTCAGAGTTAACTTAAAAGGACCGCGTTTACCGGTGGCAATTTTTTTGGCAATTTTTCTCATAACTTTACTGATTTCTCTTTCTAAATTCCGGACGCCGGCTTCCCGGGTATACCGGTCAATAATTTTTTTGATGACCGCAACCGGAAAAGAAACTAACGATTTGGGCAAGCCGTTGGCGGCAAGAGTTTTATTGATCAAATATTTGACGGCAATCTTTTCTTTTTCAGCGGCGGTATAGCCGGAAAAATGAATGACTTCCAAACGGTCTCTTAAAGCCGGCGGGATGGTATCTAAAATATTAGCAGTGGTGATAAACATTACTTGAGATAAATCAAAAGGAACTTCCAGGTAGTGATCGGAAAAATCTTTGTTTTGTTCCGGGTCCAAAGCTTCCAGCAGGGCGGCAGAGGGGTCACCGCGAAAATCAGCACCGACTTTATCAATTTCATCCAGCATAAACACCGGGTTATTGGTTTTGGCAGTTTTAATCCCCTGAATAATCCGGCCCGGCAGGGCACCGACGTAAGTGCGGCGGTGGCCGCGGATTTCGGCTTCATCCCGAATGCCGCCTAAAGAAACTTTAATGAATTGGCGCTTTAAGGCTTTGGCAATCGACCGGCCAATAGAGGTTTTACCCACTCCGGGAGGACCAACAAAACAAAGAATGGTCGCAGTGACCGCATCAGCGTATTTTTTGTCAGCGCTCTGATATTTTTTCTTTAACTGCATGACCGCTAAATATTCGGTGATGCGCTCTTTAACCTCTTCCAAACCATAATGGTCAGCTTCCAGAATTTCCTCTGCCTTTAACATCTGAACATTGTTGGGAGAAGAACAACTCCAGGGCAGTTCGCAAAGCCAATCCAGATAAGCGCGGATGTAGCCGGCTTCGGGATTAAAACTGCCCATACCGGCGAGACGCTTTAATTCCTTTAAAGCCTTGGTTTTTACTTCAGCCGGCATCTTCGCTTGGTTAATCTTATCTTTATACTCGGTAACTTCTTTATTGTCTTCTTCTTCGCCTTCTCCTAATTCTTTTTGAATGGTTCTAATTCTTTCCCTTAAAACGGTTTCGCGCATGGACTTGTCGAATTTTTTCTGAGTTTTGGAATCAATTGAACGTTCAATTTCTAAAATTTTCAACTCCCGGGATAAATGTTGAGAAACCAACTCCAGGCGTTTTTTAACTTCTAAAACTTCCAGCAAGAGCTGTCTTTTTTCGGTGGAGATGTCCAGGCTGGCGGCGACCTGATCGGCCATTTCCGAAGACGAAACGCCGCTCATTGTCCGCATAAACATTAAAAAATCAACGGATTTGCCGATGTTCACCGCATGTTTGAAATTATTGGCGATATGCTTGGTTAAAGCGGTCACTTCGTCAGATTCTTCAATGATTTCGCTTAGTTCTTCCACCGTGGCGACTAAAAAGGGGTGGCTGGCAGTCAGGTCTTTAATCCGCACGCGGGTCAGACCTTTAACTAAGGCATTAATTTCACCATCGGTTTTTAAGATTCTTTCAAGGCTGCATAAAGTACCGACGGAATAGATATCCTGCAAGCGAGGTTCGACCACATTGGGATTTTTCTGCGTGACAAAAACAATCAAGCGGTCAGCCCGAAAGCTGGCTTCAATGCCGGCATTGGATTGAGGCCGGCCAAAGGTTAAAACGGCTTCGGTATGAGGAAAAACTACCCCTTCGCGCAAAGTAACTAAAGGCAAGGTTTTTTCTAAGAAAATAGCCATAGTTTAGCAGTATAAATGCTTGAGTGCTAATGGTCAAGTCCCAGTATTAATTCCTGCAGGGTTTGCCGGGGATGAGAGCTTTTAGCAAATTCCGAGGCGACTAAAACTCCTTTCCCACCGGCAAGCAATGATTTTCTTACATTGTCAGTAGTCCTAATTCCCCCGCCGACAATTAAAGGCGCTTGGGCCGCAGCCGCCGCCTGCTTGACTAAATCAAAGTGCGCCTCGATCATAGCGATTGGCCCGCCGATTAACTGCGGGTCTTCAAAACCGATATAGTCCGGCTTTAATAAATTGAATTGATTAATTTGGGCTAAACTGGCCGCTAACAGCAAAATTTTTAAGCCCGCCTGGCGGCAACAAACAAGCGTGGTTTTAATTGTTTCTAAATTTAACTGATTTTCGGCATGATTTAACAAGACTCCGCCGGCACCGCTCATTTTTAAACTGATTGGCGCCTGGTAGCCGGTAAACTTGCCGTAGCCGACCGGGTCGGCGTGCTGGGCCCAAACTTCCAAATCCGGCAGCTGCTGTTTAATTTTATAAATATCCACTGCCTGCAGACAAGGAATGACTCTCTTATCTTTAAACAAATGGCACAATTTAAGCGTGTTTCCGCCACTGGTTTCCTGATAAATTTTAAAATTAAGAAAAATCATAGGTTAATTTTAGGGGCATTGCAGTTGTTTAGCAATTGAGCAAATGTCTTCCTCGAGCAGGTTTTCGCAAGCGCCGATTTTAATTTTTTTAACCTGGCTGGCGGGGAACTGTTTAATCTCGGTGGTGGTGGACTCTAAAATTTTGGTGATTTCGGCTTTGATCAATTGAGAAATTATCTGGCTGGATTGCTGGGGGTCCAGCTTGGTCAGTTCTTTTAAATTAAGCGGCTGCGGGGTTGATTGGCTGGAAAAATCAGCGGTTTGATTTTGAACCAAACCGGACTGAACCCCTTTGATAAAGCTGGAGTTTTTTAAGTTAGGCAAAAATTCGGGGAAATATTGTTTAACAATAATAATTAAACCAAAAAGGCCGAAAGCAAACCAAACCAGCTTAAGAAGAAATTTTGGTTTTAAAAAGGTAAGCATTGAGATTATTGTAACATTAAATATTGATAGAGTTCGCCATCAATAAAACCGCGGCGGCGATAATACTCCCGGGTGCCGACGGCCGAGATAACTGACAGCTGCCGATAACCGGCCGCCAGCCGAATTGCTTCTTTAATTAACCGGCCGCCTAAACCAGAATGTTGGATTTTTCCGTGACTGCCTAAAGCCAACGCCGGGCCGTAGACATGGAGTTCGCGGATTATGGCAGTAGATTTTTTATCGGGCAGGCTTAAGCGCAAAAAAGCGCAGATTTGATTGCTGTCAGTTACCCACTGCAGGAATTTTTCCTTACCAATACCGGTCTTATAAGTAATTATTTTAAATTTTAATTTTCCGGTAGGCTGATTCCTGATTTCCCGGAAGCGGATTTCCTGAATGTTATTGTTAACTTTTTGCTCTACCAACTGGCGTAAATTACTTTGTTTGTTGCCGCTAACAATGTCTGCCGAAGAAAAATCACGGATCATCCGGGAAACGCGGCAGTATTGAGGCACTAGAGGTAAAATTTTGACCAATAAAGCGGTTAATTCTGTCTGAGAATACGGCTGCCATAAGCCTTTTTGGTAATATTTAATAAGCGGGGCAGTTTTAATTAAGCTGCAGGGGTAAATTTTCAGTTCGTCCGGGCGAAAGTTTTTATCGGAAAATAATTTTTTAAAATCAGTAAAATCTTGTTTGGGGCTAGAACCATAAAGATTGGCCATCCAGTGAGCTTGGATTTTAAAGCCAAACAGGCGCAATAATTTAATTGCCTTTTTAGTCGCTGTTACAGTATGGCCGCGCTGATTTAATCTTAAAATTCGATTATTTAAACTCTGGATGCCGATCTGGACTTTGGTACAGCCCAACTGGCGGAAATTAATTAACTCCTTTTCGGTAATCCAGTCCGGCCGGGTTTCTAAACTTAAACCAATGCAGCGGATTTTGGCAGTTTCGTTAATTGTCTGCGCGGCTTTAAGTGAAGGCGATGGTTGGTTGTTTAAAGCCTCAAAACAGCGTTTAATAAACCAAGTTTGGTAAGTTTTGGGGTAAGCCGACCAAGTACCGCCTAAAATAATCAGTTCGATTTTGTCGGTCGGATGGTTATTGGCCCGGTAGGTTTTCAGGCGGGAAACTACCTGGCGAAAAGGATCAAATTGGTTGGCAACTGCCCGCTGGCCGCCTGGTTCGCTTCTTAAATAGCTTTTGGGCATTCCAGGCTCATTAGGACAATAAAGACAGTGACCAGGACAGGGATAAGACTTGGTGAGCACGGTGACCGGGACAACGCCGGATAAGGTCCGGATGGGTTTGGCCACCAAAGAGGGCGGGTAACCAAAATGCTTTAAGCCGGCAATTACTTCGGCTTTGGTAAACAGCCGGGTTTTGCTTTTCGGGTAGCAACGCAAAACTTTATCATAAGTTTTCCCAAGCGCCAACTCCTTAATTAAAGGCTGAAGTTTTTTCTGATAAGGTTTTGGGTTAAAATCAAATTTAGCCATATGGATTTACTTAAATTAAACAAAAAGTTTTACTTAAAAACACAGGAGTATTTTAACACTTCCCGCCAATCCCCTTGGCCCGGCTGGAAAAAAATACTTCCCTACCTGCCTCGCCGAGTCAAGGCGGGCCTGCAAGGACAGTCCCTGCAGGTCCTCGACCTGGGCTGCGGGAATGGCCGGTTTGGGAAATTCTTGGCCGAGCACAAAACGATTGATTATACCGGCATGGATAATAACCAGTATTTATTAGATCGCTGCCGCGAAACGCTACCCCAAGCCAAACTAATCAACCAGGATATCATCAAACCCTGGCCGCTGAAAGAAAAATTTGATCTGGTCGTTTTATTCGCCGTCCTCCACCATATTCCTACGGCCGCCAATCGTCTGAAAGTGTTAAAACAAGCGAAAAAATTCTTAAGGCCAGGCGGCTTACTGGTTTTTACCACCTGGCAGTTTGATCAATCCAAGATCGTCAAAAAAATTGCCAAAAATGATTATTTGCTTTATTGGAAAAAGGGCATCACGGCTTTACGCTACTGTCATTGTTTTACTAAAAAAGAGGTTCAGGGCTTAATTAAGGCTTTAAAATTAAAACTCCTGGCTGACTTTATCGCTGACACCTCCAACCGCTATTTAATATTGCAAAAGTAGACGATTAATAGACGATTTATAGTCGATTCGCCACCACTACCTAATTTTGCAAAAAACAAATTGTATAATGATGATTATGAAAAACACACTGATTGTTCATGGAACAAACGCTAATCATACAAGCAATTGGTTTCCTTGGCTGGAAAAAAATCAGAGGACATGTTAAAGAATTTGTCTTATTTCACTCTGACAACGATTCTTATATGTCACGAGAGCATGGAATGGTATCAAGCCGCCGCCTAAGAGCAAAACTTAGAATTTTTCCCGGCTGCGGACACTTTAATCTGGAAACTGATAAAAAATTTAAACAGTTTCCTGAACTTCTCGAAGAGATCTTACACGATTAAATTGTTTTTTGGTCATATCTATTTATACGCTCCCTGGCGATGCTCGATTTGGTTAATACTGAGTAATTTTTCTCTTGGGAACCAACGATAAACTAAACGGTATGGCCAAATTCTTAATGAATAAAAGTCTTTAAATTTACCGGTTAACTTTTTTCCTGCCAATGGATTTAACTTAAGTTTCTCAATTTGTTGCAATGCTTTTAATTTTTTGCCTGACGGTAATTTTTTTAATTGTTTTCTGGCATCCCTAGAATATTCGACTATCATTGTTTTAAGCTTATTGGAGAAATTCCCAACTCTTTTAGTAAGGCTTTCTCGGAAATCATTTTGCCTTGTTTTCTCTCTTTTTCACTTCTTAAAATTGCCGCAGATAGTTTTTTATTACTCATAATCTCCAAGGTCTCTTCCCACGCCTCTACCTGATCTGCAGGCATTACTACTGCTTTCACTTTGCCACGCAAGGTAATGGTAAATCGGCGTAACTTATCACTGACTTCATCCAGTAAGTCATAAAAGTTTGCCCTCGCCTGACTGGCCGGTAAAACGCTAGAAATTGTATCCATATAATTGAATAGTACCAATAATGGTACTAGTTGTCAAGGCCGATTTTATATTGCTCAATCGTTTCCAGATGGTCAAAAGCCATATCTTTGGCTGGCGGCAGTTTGTTCAAGTCAAACCATTTTACTTCGCTGATTTCTTCGTCATGGCCGCTGACTTTTTTAATCGGCTTAATTAAGTAAACTAGAGACACGTTTTGGCGATTTAATTCGCGGGGACGGCTCGGATTGTCATTAACCTGAAAAAGTTTAATCACTTTGGCTTCGTAACCGGTTTCTTCGCGGGTTTCGCGCACTGCCGCTTGAGCGCCGGTTTCATCCCTATCCAAAAATCCGCCCGGCAAGGCCCACTTGCCTACTTCCAAATACCGTTTTGGGCCGGCACGCTTAACCAGCAATATTTTATTCCCCTTAATTACCAGCATATCCACAACCGCGTGGCGCAAATAAACTTTTTTATCTGATTTTTCAAAATAACAAGTAATCATAGACTTAGAGCTTAGCCGCCAAGTCATTAGCTAATTTTTCCGGACCGATGACCAGAGAATATTGGTAATTTTTTAAGTCGTCGCTGCTGATGCTGGGCGGAGCACTGACGTATTTAACTGCCAAAGCGGCTTCCTTGGCCAATAAAACAATGGCGGCAATGTCCCATAAACCTTGATTGACAAAGACGCCGCCGTCGATCCGGCCGAGGGCAATTTCAACGCCATGGAAAACGCAGCTGCCATAAAAACGAGGTGAAGAAGTAAACTGCAAAATTATTTGAAACACCCGGCTTTGCAGTTGACTGTCGCCGACGCAGGAAAAAGTTAAAAATATTTTAGGAGAGGGTTGCCTGATTGGTTTAACTTGCCGGCCATTAAGCCAAATGCCTTGACCGCTAAAAGCGTGAAGCGTTTCCCGGATTAAAGGCAAGGAGACAAAAGCATAAACAGGCTCATTTTGATGCCATAAGGCGATGGAACAGGCGAACACCGGCACCTGGTTGGCAAAGTTTAAAGTGCCGTCAATCGGGTCAACAATCCAGTTATATTCTTTAACGGAAACGCCGGTTTCTTCGCCGATAAAACCGCTTCCCGGTAAAATTTGCAGTAATTTTTTCTTAAGAAGTTCTTCTACCTGTTGGTCAACCTCGGTGACGACTGATGTACCTAAATGATTGATGCCGCTAGGTTTATAAGAAACTTTTTTCGGCAAACTGAATTTTCTAACCAGCAGTTGGTTAATTTCCGGCATGAAGTTGTTGACCTGCCGGTGAAGTTTAGAGAGAGATAACTGTGACATTTTTGACAATTTCTTTAGTAATGTTGTCTATTTTAATCTTTTTTTCCAGAATTTGTATTTTAGCTAAATCCGCCCTTGTGGCCGGGTGGGTAGAAATTAAGGAACAGCAATCTTTGTAAGGCTGATTGGTTTCGTTTTCCAGGCCGATTTGCCTAACCAGATTAATAATGTCTTTTTTATCCATACCGATTAAGGGCCGGAAAATCGGAATGCTTACCGCCTGATCAACCGCGCAAATATTTTCCAGGGTTTGCGAGGCTACCTGGCCGAGTGAATCACCTAAAACTAAAGCCTGGTAGTGATATTTTTCAGCCAAGGCGGCGGCGACACTGACCATTAAGCGGCGGTAAATAACTAATTCCTGTTTTTCGTCGCGCCTATCTAAATCCAAAACTTTCATCTGAAACGGAAGATATGAGGCCAGGTAAAGTTTTTGGGAAAGGGTTAAGAATTTTAATTTTTTAATGATGGCCATGATTTTTGAAGCGAGAACTTTTTTCTTGTCAGGAAAAACATGAAAGTGCAAAAAATCTACCTGGGCTCCCCGCTTGGCTAATAAATAGGCGGCGGCAATGGAGTCAAAGCCGCCGGATAAAAGACAAAGAACTTTACCGCTGGTATCGACCGGCAGACCGCCGGGACCGGGAATTTTTTGATTAAAAATCAGCGCCTGATTATTAAATTCAGTAATATAAATCGTTTGCTGGGGATTAGACAAATCCACCTTAATTTTTTTCTTGATCCGGATAATGTCACCAAGAGCTACTTCCAAATCGTGATGAGCCCGGACAGCGAAAGACAACCCAGGCTTAACGAGCTTTAACGCCGCCGCGGCAATCGCTGACTGATTGTTGCCCACAACGGTGACGGGAGCAAACCAGGCAATGCCGAAAACAGTTTTTAATGGTTCAATATTAATATTCTCACCGGAAATAACTATCTGTTTTTGCGCTTTAATTATTTGAAGTGACGGGTTTTTTAAGGCAATTTTGATATTTTTAATGAGTTGGTTCTCAAAAATACCCCGATTGCCGCCCTTTAGGCCGATTTCCGCATAGCGGACTAAGATATCCATGTCTAGCGCAACCTCTTTGGCTGTTTTACTTGACCCAGAAAATTAGCCCGGGTAACTACCCGTTTACCCGTTTTTTGCTCGAGTTCCAGACGGGCGTGCTTGGCAATCCGGCCGCCTTTATGAGCGGGAGGTTTGTTCTCTGTCAAACCTTTAGCTTTAACCGTTTCGGCCAAAGCAGTAAAGATTAACTCCGCTTCGGTCATGTGATCGCGTAAATTTTGTTGATTTAATCCTTTATATTTTTTATGCCCCTTAACGGAAAGACCACTCCACTCGTGATGGATAATATTGGTCAGGATCGCATACTCGTCCGTCTCTTTAACTTGATGTTTCTGCCAGTAAGCCCGGGCGCGGTTTAACAATCGCTCCGGATCGGAAATATCCTGCACCCGCTCGTAACCAACCCTGGCCAGCCAGCGTTTAAACGGTTCGGCTTTAGGCGATGGAATCGACTGGATTAATCGAAATAGAGTTTCTACATCTGCCGCATCTGTTGGTCTTAACTTTCCGTCTTGGGCACGTAATTTCAACTGGTGACAATTTGTCACCACTTCACTTCCCTCCTGACGTAATCTCTCGGCCAATTTATTCCAGTACTTTCTGGCTTTGGAAAAATCAGGCTGATCAATTAAAGCCTGAATAATATCCACCACCGAAAAATACCATTTCTCCTGTTTGGCATCCCACTGGCGGCGGATTTGCCTGCCTTTATATACTGCGATCTTCATAAGCTAATTGTACGCTAAAATAGAGATAATGAATAAAATTCCCTTTACCAAAGCCGGCTTAGATAAAGTTATCGCCGAAAGAGACAAACTCGCCGGCGAACGGCCGGAAGTGGTTTCCAATTTGCAAAAGGCCCGGGAAATGGGCGATCTGTCCGAAAACGGCTACTACAAAGAGTCAAAAGCGCGTTTAGGCTGGCTGGATAGCCGGTTAAGATATTTAAACCGGTTAATTAAACAGGCAGAAATCATGAAAAGCGGCCAAGTGACCCTATCTGACGGGGAAAAGACCTATGAGTATAAAATTGTCGGCGGCTATGAATCCAATCCGGCAGAAAAAACTATCTCTTATCAATCACCTCTCGGCCGGGCGATTAGCGGCAAAAAAGCCGGAGATGTAGTCAAAGTGGAAACTCCGAACGGAACCAAAGAATATAAAATCTTAAAAATCAGCTCCTAATTAATTTTACCGGAAGAACTTCCACGGAAAGTTTAGTGTCTTTGCCTAGATCAAAATATTGATCGGCTGATTGGCTGTTTTTGTACATCAACTGATAGAGGCACAGTTTTAATTTAGGAAGAAACTTTGTTCCCGGTGAAATAAAAAATCTCATGGTGGAGACGTGCACAAGCCATTGTTTTTTATCCTGATCAATGTGGATATCACTTCTATCGGCTAATTTTAATAACTCTCTTTCCACCCGCGGATTTTCCATAAAACCATAGTTGATTCTGATTGAAGTAATACTGCCCTTTTCCGGATGATCATAGAAACGAATTATTTTAAAGCGGTTGTTTTGATAATAGGGAACCTTATGGACAACAACGGTGACAAAGGTTAAATGCTTAGGAATCAGACCATAGCGGTCCAGAAGAATTTGTTCAAGCAAGACGATTTTATGATTTAATTTTTTTGGCCCATAGGGAGTCATGACAATAAAAGATTTGGGGATTTGGACAACAGAGTGCTGTTTGAAATCAATTAACTGTTTCATCGTTACAGACGAATATTTATGATATTTACTATGAGTAATCTGCTTTCCCCAATGCCAAATTTTCATAATCAGTAAAATACTGACGCCGATAATTAAAGGAATATAACCGCCGGAAAAAAACTTGAAAGAATTAGAGATTAATAAGGAAAAATCAATGAGTAAAAGCGGAGAAAAGACTAAGAGTGTTTTAAGCAGCGACCATTGCCAGAGATGCCGGGCCACTAAAAGAATTGATAAGGTAGTGACGAACATAACGTAGGCAACTGCCAAACCATAGGCAGAGGCCAAATTGGAGCTGGTTTGAAACATAATTACCAAAAAAATACAGCCAGCCAGCAAACTCAAATTGACAAAGGGAACGTAAATCTGCCCGGCATGTTCCTGATGCGTATGAATTACTTTCAGGTGGGGTAGGTAGCCTAAATGAATTCCTTGGGTAATAAGAGAAAAAGCGCCGGTGATCAAAGCCTGCGAAGCAATAATGGTCGCCAGGGTGGCTAAGATTACCATCGGCATTAATCCCCAAGCCGGGACCATGCTGTAAAAAATATTATGATTAATCAGCGGTTGGTTGCTTAATAAAAAAGCGCCTTGGCCAAGATAGTTGATAACTAAAGCCGGAAAAACCAAGCCAAACCAGCTAAGGCGGATGGAGTTCTTACCAAAATGGCCCATATCGGCATATAAAGCTTCGCCGCCGGTAATAACTAAGATAACTGAACCAAGAACCAGCAAAAGCAGACGGAAATCATTATTTAAAATAAAGCGGATTGCCGGAACCGGACTCAGGGCCAGAAAAATCTCCGGCTGGTTAATAATTTGCGTGATGCCTAATAAAGTTAAACTAAAAAACCAAATAGCAATAATCGGCCCAAAGATAATGCCGATTTTGGCTGTACCCTTTTTTTGAATTAAAAATAACATTAATAAAATACCCACCGTGATTGGCACAATAAAGGAACTAAAGGCAGTAGTAATAATTCCTAAACCTTCAATGGCGGAAATAACGCTGATTGCCGGGGTAATCATGCCGTCGCCGAGTAAAAAACCGACTGATAATAAGAGTAAAAAGGAAGCGAAAACTATTTTTTTTATTTTTAAGCGGGACAGTAAGGCAAATAAGGCAAAAACTCCGCCTTCGCCCTCATTATCAGCCCGCAGGACCAGAATAATATATTTTATGGTGATAATAATGATTAAAGTCCAAATAACCAGGCTAATATAACCGAGAACATTGGCCGGGTTGCGGCCGCCGGCGCCTAAATGATTATTGATTTCTTTAATAGCATAAAGCGGCGAGGTGCCAATATCACCATAGACTACCCCTAAGGTGGCAATAGATATGACGATAGACTTTTCCAATTACTAAAGGACATTTTATTAGCGTTTAAAGTTTAAGTCTTTTTTGCGCAAACGTAAATAATGGGGCGTGACTTCTAAGAGTTCATCCGGGCCGATAAAAGTTAAGTATTGTTCCAAAGACATTTTTAGGGCCGGGGCAATTTGAATCGTGGCGTCGGCGGTAGCGGCGCGCATATTGGTTAATTGTTTGCCTTTACAAATATTAAAATACATATCTCCGGAGCGGTTGTTTAAACCGATAATCATCCCTTTATAAACCACCTCACCGGGATTAACAAAAGAAGTTGCCCGCTCCTGCAAATGAGAAATGGCATAGGCTAAGGCTTTACCGGGTTCGGCGGCCACGATTGCCCCGTTTCTTTGCCACACGATGGCTTCTTTTTCCGGTTCATAATCCCAGAAAACCGAGTTGACCACACTCATGCCCGAGGTTTTGGTTAATAATTCACCCCTTAAACCGATTAAATTTTTGGTGCTGATCCGGTATTCAAACCTAACGCCGCTTTTAACGTTTTGCATGTTAAGCATCCGGGCTTTTCTTTGCCCCAGACTATTGATAACCACGCCGGCGAAACGTTCCGGCACTTCCAGGTACAGTTTTTCAAACGGCTCAAAAGTTTTATTGTCAATCTTTTTATAAATCACCTGCGGCTGGGAGACGGAAAACTCGTAGCCTTCCCGGCGCATGGTCTCGATTAAAATCGATAAATGCAGTTCGCCCCGGCCGGCAACGACAAAGCTGTTGCCCAGAACCCCGGATTCGATTTTTAAGCTGATATTGGTCTCGATTTCTTTTTTTAACCGGGCCTGGATCTGCCGGGAAGTGGTCAGTTTGCCGTCTTTGCCGACCAAAGGCGAGGTGGAAACACTGATTTCCACTTTTAAAATCGGCTGGGTGATTTCCAATTTGGGCAGTGGGTCTAAATGCTCCGGGTCGGTTAAGGTGTCCCCGATCTTAACTTCAGAAAACCCGGCGATAGCGACAATTTCTCCGGTCCCGACAGTAGTCGTGGACTGTTTTTTTAAACCCTGAAAGGTAAATAAATATTCTACTTGGTGGGCAGCAACTTTAATGTCGTTTCTTAAAATCGCCAAACTCTGGCCGACTTTAATCGTCCCCCGGTTGATTCTGCCGATGGCGTAACGACCTTTGTGCTGATCATAATCCAAGGTGGTAATCTGCATCTGGGCCGGACCGTGCGGATCGCCCGGCGGCGCGGGAATGGCGGTAATAATCGTCTCAAACAGCAAGGATAAATCTTTGGCATCTTTTAAGGTAACATCGCGGCCTACTTTCCCTTGGCGGCCGACAGCGTATAAAACCGGAAAGTCCAGCTGGTCTTCATTCTCGACCAAGTCTAAAAATAAATTATTAATCTCGTTTAAGACTTCGGCAGAACGCTGGTCTTTGCGGTCAACTTTATTGATGATGACAATCGGCTTTAATTTAAGTTTTAAAGCTAACGAAAGCACATAGCGGGTTTGGGATAAGACCCCTTCGGCGGCATCGACCAACAATAAACAGCCCTCGGCCATATTGAGCACCCGTTCGACTTCGCCGGAAAAATCGGCGTGGCCGGGAGTGTCGATGATATTGATTTTATAATCATGCCACACAATGGCCGTGTTTTTGGCTAAAATCGTCACCCCGCGCTCCCGTTCCAAATCTTGAGAGTCCATGATCGTCTCCTGGCTCATTTCCGCCTCATAGGCGGCAAAAGTATGCGATTGTTTCAGCAAATGATCGACCAGGGTAGTTTTACCGTGATCAACATGGGCAATAATGGCAATATTTCTGATTTTTGCTTGGTCCATTTTAGCTCTCTATTTTGTTGATTAGTTGTTTTGGGTTAACAATTTTAAATTTGGTAATCTTGGGGGCCAAAATTAAGATATGGTGTTTATCCAAGCTGACTAAATATTTTGCTTTAGCTTCTTCTGACGAAGCTAAAATATGACCATCTCCAGGATCAATAACTAACCGCTGATATTTCTCAACCAATAAGTTTGCCGGTGCCGGCTCAATATGCTTAAAACTCAGAATTGTCCGTTTGACTCTAAACTGGGTTATATTTATTTTTACTAAATTACGTCTGATTTCATCCAAAACAACCTCACTAATAATCCCGGTGATTTTCTTTTGCTGACAATAACGGATAAGTTTAGCCGATCCGCCTTTTGGTGAATGCAAAGCGGCCAACACCACTGACGCATTGAAAAAAACTACCACTGGCTTCATTTCGACAACTTCTTATCCAACTCAAAAAATTCTGATAGTTCTTTATCCGTATAGCTTCTGACCGGATAGGCCAACGTTCTGACCGGCTCTAAATATACTTTTCCGGCAGTAGCTTTAATTCTGACAAAATCGTTCTCGCTAAAACCAAATTCTGTTCTGATATTCTTAGGAATAGTCAGTAAACCTTTGGGTTGCATTTTAACGACTTCTTCAATTGTTTGTATCTGCATAGGTCTCCTTTATATTTTCCATTATATGGAAATTCCATATTTCTGTCAATGGTCATTTTCTCTTAAGCGTAAATCTGCTAAAATATGAATTAATGCCAGGTGGTGAAATGGCATCACTGATGACTCTGAATCATCCGTTCCAAGTTCGAATCTTGGCCTGGCAACCAGTAAAGAGAAGAAAGAGGTCGGGAGGTAGCGCTTTCCGCGCCCGCCTCCGCGGAAAGCGCGTCAAATCCGCCTTTTTTGAAACTTGCGGACAGCCGCCGGAAAAAGAAGGAAGAAAAACGCAAAAATTGGGCTTCTTGGAAAGAAGCCCTGCTCACTATCGTTCGCTTAAAGAACTTTTTTATCCCTAAATTACTTATAACCTTGTGCTTGTATTTCAAATAGTTCCGCGTACAATCCTTTTTTATTCATCAAATTTTCGTGACTTCCTTCTTCGAGTATTTTACCGTCTTCCAAAACTAGAATTCTATCCGCCTGACGCACTGTTGAAAATCTGTGAGAGATAATAACAACAGTCTTATCTTTCTGTAATTTCTGAACATTTTGAAAAATCTCATATTCTGCTTTGGCGTCTATTGCGCTTGTGGGTTCGTCAAGAATAAGAATAGGAGCGTCTCGGAAGAAGGCTCGAGCAAGTGCTAGTTTTTGCCATTGACCGCCTGACAAATCAATACCTCCTTCAAACATTTTACCGACCACTTGGTTGATACCATCTGGCAGAGTATCAAGATATTTACTTGCTCCAGATTTTTCAATCGCGTCTTTCAGAAATTTTTCTTCATTTATTTTTGTTAAGTCGCCTAAGTAAACATTCTCTTTGAATGTGAATTGGTATTTGATGAAGTCTTGGAATAACGCACCAATGCTTTTGTGCCAATCATCAAGTTCTATTTTCTTGATGTTTACACCATTGACTAAAACTTCTCCCTCGGAAACATCATAGAAACGAAGTAATAACTTGATGAGCGTTGTTTTTCCTGCTCCATTTTCTCCGACTAATGCAATTTTTTCACCACTTTGAATTGTTAAATTAAAATCTTTCAAAATAAATCGATCTGTCTTTGGATACTTGAAAGATACATTTTTAAACTCGACAGTTTGAGGAGTTGGAGATTTTGGAACCGCAATTGGGTTTGGCGGAGAAGCTATAATTTTTTGTGTATTAAGAAAGTCAAAAAATTTGTCCAAATATTTATTGCGAGCCGAAATACTGGAATACTGGTTCAGTATTTCTTCTGCACTAAAAACCAGATTGAGTGATTGTTGAAATACTAAAGCAAATTGACCAACGCTTAACAATCCTTGAAAAACTCTAGTGAGATTGAGGTATTGCGTATAAACGAAAGCACAAAATTGAAAAATACGAGCAAAGAATATTTTGTAGGCCCAAGGATCATTTTCTCTACTGAATTCTTTGTAATATGATTTTTGTTCTTTCGAAATTTTGTTTAACAAAACAGTTCCTGTTTTGAAAATGATTGATTCTTTTGAGGTAGAATCGGAAGACAAAAGATTTTTTATATATTGGGTGACTCTAGTAACCAGTGATTTTTTCTCCACATAGAATGGCCAGGTTTTGACTCTAAATCTATCCCAAGCTATATAAGAAGGAATCGTTGCAATAAGAATGATTGGAGCAAATAAGGGAAAGGTTATAGACACGACAATCGTTGCAGTTATGAATTTAAACACCGCGTCTATCAGTGAGGTAAACCGAATAATATGCATTTGAAGCGTTCCCTTTATTCCCTCAAGTTGAGCCACCAGATTTTGAAATTCAGGATCTTCAAAAGTAGCTGGATCAAGTTCTGTAAGTTTCTTGCTGATCTGCAAGTCAATATATCCTTCCATTTGAACTTGTAAAAATGCCTCTTTTACATCAAGAAGGCTTTTAAGTCCAAGCTTTATAAAAGATGCTAATAAATACACCACGATAATCCACGAAAAACTAGAGAAGTTTGTAGTTTGAGCCTGTGTGAATAAATCAAGTGCCTTGGCAAGCAAAAAAACTTGAATAAATGGATATAGAGTACTGTCGTAAAGTTTTCCTACAATCGCAAGGATCGAATAAATTCCATTTGCTTGCCATGCAAGCTTGAGAGCTTTTACTCCATAACCCAATGATTTTCTCATGCTTTCAGTATATCAAAATTTGAACTAATCCCTATTGGCCATTTTCCACCATTTTAGCCAATTACTCCTCGGTTTGATATTATTAGGGAGTCAACACTATTTTCCGCGCATGGGTGGGCGGGGTAAAGAAAACTATCAATCTTTCCTCACTCGCCCGAAGGGCGAGAAAATCGCGCGCGCAAAAAATAGCGGAGGCGCGGCGGGTGGGGGCGCCGCGCTGGAGCAAGCGAGGCCGAAGGCCGAGCTAATCAAATGAAGTTCGACATTTTTCGTAAACCGCCAACACAATCTTTGATGTTCCAAGCGACCTACTCCTTTAAAAATCTTACTTTTACGACTTATTTACAAGCCCTAACTTGATAAGACGTGATCTGATTG
>Ga0210024_1000758_pt1 | contig 29262 bp, 29 predicted proteins | sample CryGeymeta201525_FD_183988 | JGI IMG/M metagenome (GOLD analysis project Ga0210024, IMG submission 183988) | Groundwater microbial communities from Crystal Geyser aquifers in Utah, USA - Crystal Geyser metaG 2015-25 (SPAdes) (version 2) | ecosystem: Environmental > Aquatic > Deep subsurface >...
TTGGTGAAATCAGCCACTTCGTACCTCCCTAGATGTCTTTACAGCTATTTACGCTATATTAAACTTCCGAGCAAACAAAAGTTTTTGGAAATGATTATCTATATAGGGTAGCTTATTGTTTAAAAAGCTTTTCTAATGTTGGGATGTAAGGCAACCCCCACTTTTTCTATAGACTCATGCCTGAGTTTGTTGAGTTCCTTTTGCCTTTCCTCAAACTCAATTCTAGAGTAAAGTTTTTCCGGATGCAAGTAAATATCGTCTACATATCTTATTGCTGTTGGTATTTTAAAGCCTGTAGGTGAATCAATCCAATCCTCTAAGCCACCCCTTAATAAGGAATCCAGTATCGCCAGAGTAAATTCCAACCTGATGTCTCGGGAATATTGACCCTCACCTACCTCTCCAGTATTTATTAAGTAGTAATTTAAGTAAGGAAGATGTTTTAATATTTCATAAAATATATTGGCATGTTTGGCTCTGTTGCCAGCAACAAAGGGGTCGTAGAAAAACTCACTTCTGATTTTCCCTGCTTGAGTAGGGTCACCGGCGGAGGATTCCATTGCCTGTCCTAGAATCATCAGGGCTACTGCTTGCTCTAAAGTTAATTTTGCTATTGCCGGAATCAATGGTCCTCGGGTAATAAGTATCAAATTATCAATCCTATCAACATCAATATAAGGGCTGGCATGCATGAAATTTCTTCTTAATATGACTGCTCTACCGTTTGATGTCCTTTGGAAATTGTAAAAGTCAAGGTCTCCGTCCTCAGTCACATAAACATTTTCACACATAGTGTCCGGTTTGAGTAAGCCATAATATATTTCAACTTGTTCCCCGGGGTTGATGCCCTCTGTTTTGACAAACACTCCTCCAGCTTCAAAGCCATAAAAGGAGCCGTCTGGCATGAGAGTTCCGCCATCGTCTTGGATAAGCCAGGATTTTTCCTTCCCCTTTCTTGCCAGAATTTTGCAGCTTGTGGTTGTTTTGCCATTAGCTGACAAAGCGAGAAGCAGTGTCCTTACATTCCGGTATTCTCCGCGTGTTGATTGGAGATAATCTTCCCGGCAAGCAGCATGCAGGAAAATGCCGCCCCTCCTTGTTTTAGCCGCCCAATCATCGGCGGCGAAAACTCCTTTCTTATATTCACCGATATAATTGCCATTCCTAACTATTTTGATAACTTTACCGCCCTCAAGCATAGCCAACCTTATAGTGATGTCTTTTTGGGGAAGCGGTTTAGACTTATTAGCTTCGAAAGCCTCATCAGCAAACATTATGATTTCGTATGTTGGTTGGTTGACTTTTTCTTTTACCGGCAAGAAAAGATGTCCTCCGCCGTAGGCAACATGGGCAAACCATTCCGGAATAATCAACCTCACTGTTGTTTTGCTATTTTCATTGCCTACAATTCTATCTATGGAAATTAGCTTTCCTTTAGCCAATGCCTGCTCACATTGAGCTAGTAGCTTTAGCTCCCCCTCACCAAAAGATTGGTCAACACTGTTCTTGGTAAACATTGCTGCCCGGGAAGAAGGTTCGCTCTCGGCAACATAGTTTCCATATATGGTTTTCCTGACCCCAGGCTCTTTCTCTACCAGCAACCTCAATTCCTCTTCACTGGGGTTATCTATTAATCTGCCTTCGTCGGCTGCCTTTTTCCTGATTCTATCAGTAGTTCGGGCAAATTCTTCTAAATCAAAGGTTGGCATCATTCCAAAGTCAAAAATCAAAGATCAAAGATCAAAGATCATTTTTAACTTTTGCATTTTAATCTTTGATTTTCTTTATACCTCACGAAATTCCCCCTCTACTGTCCCTCCCTCTTCGGGTCCCTTGCCACCGCCTTCTTTACCCGGCGGGGGTTGCTGATACACTGAGGCCCCAATCTTTTGCATAGCTTGCGATAAATCTTGCATAGCACTACGGATAGAGCTTATGTCTTTTCCCTGGAGAGCGGAGCGCACATTGGCTATCTTAGACTCTGTTTCCTGTTTCACATCTCCTGGTATCTTATCTCCGTAATCCCGGAGAGTTTTTTCTGCGGTGTAAGCTAGGTTATCAGCAGAATTGCGTAGTTCTGCTTCTTCCTTGCGTTTGACATCCTCAGCAGCATGCATTTCTGCCTCTCTGCGCATCTTCTCCACCTCTTCTTTACTCAGTCCACTGGAGACAGTGATGGTGATTTTTTGTTCTTTGCCGGTGCCTTTGTCGCGGGCAGCGACTTTAAGGATGCCATTAGCGTCTATATCGAATGTTACGTCAACCTGAGGTAAGCCTCGTGGCGCAGGCAAAATGCCATCAAGAATGAAGCGCCCTAAAGTCCGGTTGTCTGTGGCCATAGGTCGTTCGCCCTGAAGGACATGGATTTCCACGCTTGGCTGGTTGTCGCTAGCTGTGCTAAAGATCTGGCTCTTTGAGGTAGGAATGGTGGTATTGCGTGTAATGAGGGGTGTGGCTACTCCTCCTAAAGTCTCTATACCCAAGGTTAGCGGTGTGACGTCAAGGAGAAGGACTTCCCCTACTTCACCTTTAAGCACCCCAGCCTGAATAGCTGCCCCCATAGCCACAACCTCATCAGGATTAATCCCTTTGGATGGTTCTTTGTGAAAGAACTGTGTCACTTTTTCTTGGACTAAAGGCATTCTAGTTTGGCCACCTACCAGAAGAACCTCGTTAATCTGGGCTGGAGTTAACTTAGCGTCTTCAATCGCCTGGCGACAGGGCTCAAAAGTCTTCTCCACCAAATCCATGACCAGTTGTTCCAGTTTGGAGCGGGTCAAGGTGATATTAAAATGCTTTGGCCCTGAGGCGTCAGCGGTAATAAAGGGAAGGTTTATATCAGTCTGTTGCACCGTTGAAAGCTCAATCTTTGCTTTTTCGGCTGCCTCCCTTAGCCGTTGTATTGCCATGCGGTCACGCCTTAGATCAATCCCTTGATCCCGCTTAAATTCGTCACAGAGCCATTCAATGATACACTGATCAAAGTCATCACCACCTAAGTGAGTATTACCGTTAGTAGACTTGACCTGGAAAGTGCCTTCGCCTATCTCCAGAATGGAGATATCAAATGTGCCGCCACCAAGATCATATACCGCAATTATTCCCTCTTTTTTCTTATCCGAGCCATAAGCTAGGGCAGAGGCAGTAGGCTCATTAATGATACGAATGACATTCAATCCAGCAATTGTGCCGGCATCTTTGGTTGCCTGGCGCTGGCTATCATTAAAATAAGCTGGCACTGTAATCACTGCCTCTGTTACCTTTTCGCCAAGGTATGCTTCAGCGTCAGCCTTAAGTTTTTGTAATATCATTGCCGATATTTCCTGAGGTGTGTATTCCTTTCCACCCATGACCACTCTGACTTCGTTATTAGGACCACGAGTTACCTTATAAGACACGCGAGCAGCATCCTCCTCTACTGGTAATTCCCTTCCTGATGGTTCCCCCCACTTTCTTCCGATTAAGCGCTTGATGCTATAGATAGTGTTTTCTGAATTAACAATAGCCTGGCGTTTGGCTATTTGCGCTACTAACCGCTCTCCATTCTTGCTTATTGCTACTACCGAAGGGAACAAGTTTGAACCTTCCGCGCTAGGGATAAGTTTAGGTTTCCCACCTTCCATAATGGCAATTTCGCTTAATGTTGTTCCTAGATCAATACCTACCGCTTTAGTCATATTATTCCTCCTTTTCCTCTCGGGTATTATTCTCCTCTTGACCTTTGCCTACCATAACTATACTGGGACGAAGCAGCTTGTCCTTAAACTTATAACCTTTGCGAATTTCCTCAATAATTATACCTTCTTCTCCTTCTTGCTGCCCGGCTGCTTCATGCAGAAAAGGATCAAATGGTTCCCCTTTAGCCTTGATTTCAGCTAGCCCTTGTGCTCCTAAGATGGTTTTAAACTTATTATAGATGAGTTTTATGCCCTCAGTCCAACTGGAGTTACTAAGTTGAGCCGGCAGGGAGGTAAAAGCTCTCTCAAAATCATCCAGGATGGCTAACAGGTTCAGAATAAGCGTCTTATTGGCAAACTCAATTATCTCTGATTTTTCTTGTTCAGCACGTTTTCTGTAGTTATCAAGGTCGGCTTGAGTTCTTTGCCAGTTAGCTAAATACTTCTCCGCCTCATTTTTTTCTTCAGCTAAAGCTTGTTTAAGCGTTTCCATATCCACGGCTTGTTCAATTTTCGCCTCAGTCAACTCGTTATTAGTAGCCAATTTAAACTCTCCTCAAACATACTGGGTCACTTTGTTACTCAGTAATGTTGTAAGGTAGTTAAGCCAAGAGATGCTTCTGCCATAATCCATTCGTTTTGGTCCCACTACACCAAGGAGACCACTAATCTTATCAGGGATTCCATATTGACCGATTATCAGGCTTAAATCTTGTAGCGCTGCCTCGGGATTTTCTTCACCAATTATTATTCTCATCTCCCCGTGGCCAAGTGTCCGATAAGATATTTTCTCAAGCCAATCTTCGCTCTCTAATACTCCCACTATAGCGGGCAATTTCGGGTTGTTAAACAACTCAGGCTGGCTCAGCAACAGGCGCAGTCCTTCGAGGTAAGGCTTACCATATGCCCGCTTATCTTCAGCCGCCATCATTTCGGCTAAACTCATAGATATCTGTTCTTCCTCAGGAGAAAGTTCTGCTTTGCTAGCTAGAATCTGGCTGCTGTCTATCCCAGCATAGAGAGCATTAAATTTGTTAGCCAGTTTTGTTAACTCGCTTTGAGGGAGCGCTCTATTAAGAGATAAGGTTTTTTGTGTTATTTTCGTTTCATATAGAACCAAGATTAGCAAAGCTAAAAAATCTTGTATTGATACTATGTCTAAATGTTTGAAATAGTGACGGGTTGCCTTTGGGGAAGTTACTACTGCCATATTGCGAACCAGGCGTGATAGAAGCGCTGCCGCCACTTTTACCCATTCTTCCATTTCCTCCTGTGCTTGCTGGAATAGCTGGAAAACAAGGTGTTGCTCTGCTAGCGAGAGTTCAACATCTTCACTTATTGATTCCACATAATAGCGGTAGGCTTTGTCAGTGGGTATACTGCCGGCTGAAGTATGGGGATGCGTGATATATCCCTCTTGTTCCAAGTAGGCCATGTCATTACGAATAGTAGCCGGACTTACCTTCAAGCCATGTTTATTCACAATAGCTTTTGAAGCCACAGGCTTTGCCCCAACGATATAGTCGGCTATTATTACTCTAAGGATAGTTTTTTCCCTTTCTGTAAGAGTCAATTAGCACTCTCCTTTTCCGATTGCTAATTAATAGTAAGGTACCATCATTAGATATATACTGTCAACAGAATTTAAGTTGGCACCTATAGCACCATCGCCAAAAGTGGCTTAACAATGATACTAATGCTAAAATAATAAGAATTTTTCTTATGGAGAAAGAAATGGCGCTTGTTGAAGAGAAAGAAGCTAGGGTAGAGTTAATCAACCATGGCAAAATAACCTGGGTCTATATAGAAAAGCCTACGACGAAAGAGGCAGAATACCTGGGTCAGCACTTCAACTTTCATCCCCTCGATTTAGATGATATCCTGAGTCGCATACAACGTCCCAAGATAGATGAATACGAAGATTATCTTTTCCTCGTCCTTCATTTTCCCGTATTTGATAAAGAAAGTCAGGTAACAAAGCCTAGCGAAGTAGATGTCTTCATTGGGGAAAACTACGTTGTTAGCGTGCATTGTTCCGGTAATTTAAAGCCGCTTACAGCATTTTTCCGCCTATGCCAGAGCGACGAGAAAAGTCGGCAAACTTATATGGGACGAAGCTCGGGGTTCCTTCTTTACCACATTCTCAACAGGTTAACCGATTACTGTTTCCCTATACTCGATAAAGTAACAGAAAGCATCGAAGCAATAGAGGATACTATTTTTACTCGAACTACTCCAGAAACTGTTCGCCGTATTTCCTGGATTCGGCGAGACCTTATTTCCATCCGCCGCATTATCCATCCCCAGATTGCCGTGATTGAGACTCTGGAGAGAGAAGAATATCCTTTCTTCAAGGAGGATCAGGAGGTTTATTTTGGTAATATTGCCGACCATTTTCGCAAGCTCTGGGATGGGTTTGAAGACTGTAAGGAAGTTGTGGACGGACTAGCTGATACCAGCAATTGGCTAACCTCGCATCGCATTCAGGAAACAATGAGAGTGCTAACTATTGTCATGGGTTTGGTCGCACTTCCTACCTTAGTGTCCGGCATTTTTGGTATGAATATTCCTCTGCCTGGTGGAGCAATTCATGGCAGCTTCTTACCTTTGGGCATTTTGTCAGCCATTATGGCATTTATGAGTTTTGTAATGTTCATGTGGCTTCGACATCGGCATTTGCTATAAAGAATATGCTAGCTACGTCTAAAGAAACCACGGAGATTAAATTCATAGCTGACAATAATGTTGGCAAGCTGGCTAAACTACTGAGGATGCTTGGCTATGATACTCTGTTCTTCAGTCAAAGGGATGATAATGAAATGATCAGAATTGCTCTTAAAGAAAGCCGAGTTATTTTAACTAGAGATACTCAAATTATGGAGAGGCGTTTAGTCCAAGATGGTAAGTTAAAGGTCATACTTATCAGGCAGGACAATCCAAAAGTACAACTACATGAGACGATAAGGACTTTGAACCTACAATACTTCAGGCCCTTTTCTTTATGTCTTGAGTGTAATCAAGCACTCATATCTCGAAGGAAGGAGGATGTGCAAAACTTGGTGCCGGTTCGGGTTCTTAACAGACAAAGCCGATACACTGAATGTCCCTTATGCCATCGTATTTACTGGGAAGGCACACACTGGCAGGCAATGGTCAAAAAGCTAGAAGACGTTGGGATGGGAAATGTTATTAGCTATTGATATTGGTAACACCAGCATTAAGTTGGGAATATTCGACGAGGATAAGCTGAAGGCCACCTGGAGTTTAGCTACCGGAATCCATCGCACTTCAGACGAGTATGGTGTGGTGTTGCTCAACCTTATGGAGCGCCAGAAATTCTTACCTTCAAAGCTTACCGGCATAGCGTTATGCGGTGTCGTCCCACCATTGGCACCTACGATTGTGGAGATGTGTCGAAAACATTTAAACATTCAACCTCTAGTAGTCGAAGCTGGCGTGAAAACTGGCATACGAATCCGTGTAGATAATCCCAGGGAGGTGGGAAGCGATAGAGTGGTAGGTGCTGTTGCTGCTCACTATCTTTATGGAAAGCCAGTAATAATTATTGATCTTGGCACTGCCACCACTTTTGATGTTGTTTCCCCGGATGGCGATTATCTTGGTGGGGCTATTGCTCCTGGTATTGGTATAGCTGTGGAGGCACTATTCACTCGTACTGCTATGCTCCCTCGAATAGAACTTGTTCGTCCGAAACAAGCTATTGGAAGAAATACGGTGTCAGCCATGCAATCAGGCATAATTTTTGGCTATATTGGTCTCATAGAAGGTATGGTGCAAAGAATAGAGAAAGAATTGGGGGAAAAGTCTAAAGTAGTGGCTACTGGTGGCTATGCTCATGTTGTAGCCCAGGAAATACCTATAATTGAAATAGTAAACCCTGATTTAGTATTAACAGGATTGCGTCTTATTTATGAAATGAATAGAGAAGGAAATGCTTAGTAACAAAATCGTTGTTTTGGGGGTAACAGGAAGCATTGCTGCCTATAAAGCAGCAGAGCTTGCTAGCCAGCTAACTCAGAGAGACGCAAAGGTCAATGTAATTATGACCAAAGAAGCCATCCAATTCGTATCGCCTATTACCTTCCGAGCTATCACAGGAAGGCCTGTGGTTACGGAAATGTTTGAATTAGCCTCTGAGTTCAGCATTGAGCATGTGTCTCTGGCGGAGGCTGCTGGTATAGTAGTTATTGCTCCGGCTACAGCCAATATCATTGCTAAGCTGGCTGCTGGCATTGCCGATGATATGCTATGCTGCACAGTGCTGGCTACCAAGGCACCAGTAGTTTTAGCCCCGGCCATGGATGTAAACATGTATGAGAACACTATTACACAAGATAATTTGTCTAAACTTAAAGCTCGTAATTTTGTTGTCGTTGGGCCGGTCTCGGGCAGACTGGCTTCGGGAAAGAAAGGGTTAGGGCGATTTGCTGATGTAAGCGATATTATAGGCACTATCTGCCAGGTCTTGGGAAGAAGCGGCGATTTAGCACAAAGACGCATTGTGGTCACGGCTGGTGGTACACAAGAGCCTATTGACCCGGTTCGTTATATCAGCAACCGTTCTTCAGGCAAAATGGGCTATGCTCTAGCTGAGGCAGCACGCGACAGGGGAGCTAAAGTAACTTTGATTACAGCACCTACTTTGCTGAGCCATCCTGTTGGCGTCGAAGTAATCCATGTTGGTACTGCTCAAGAAATGTACCAGGCAGTAAAAGGTAATATCTCTCAGATAGATGCTCTTATTATGGCTGCAGCTGTCGCTGACTATCGCCCGGCAAAAGCAGTCGGAGAAAAGATAAAAAAGAGAGAGGCCGGGTTAACTCTGGAGCTAGAGCTAACAGAGGACATTCTGGGCAGTGTCAAAGGGGATTTCGTTAAGGTAGGCTTTGCTGCCGAAAGCAGTAACCTGGAGGAAAATGCCAGGCAAAAGCTACGAGAAAAGAAGCTTGACCTTATAGTAGCCAATGACATCACTGTTACTGGCAGCGGCTTTGGCGCTGACTCTAACCAGGTAACCATAATTGACCGGGAGGGGAGGATTGATAGCTTACCTCTCTTACCCAAACAAGAAGTAGCTGATAAAGTTTTAGATAAAGTAGCGAAGCTCTTAAGTAAGAGTTAACCTGTTCTTAGCAAGATTCGTGAAGAAGCGCAAGTTTGTGGTGGAGGCAACAAGAAAGGAATTGAAAAGAATTCAGTTTCTCCAGGCGTTGCGTGAGGCGGCAGGTTCCTGGAAGGATGAAGAACATCCTGAGCTTAAGGAAAAGGGGACTTACCAATGGGTAAGAGAACAGCGGGAAAGCTGAACATCAAGCAAATAGAAGCAGGGAGCAGAGGGTAGTATGCTATTGATAGATGGCTTTAGCAGGGAGAGCCAGTAAAAATGTCGGAAATTCCTAAGGCTTATGAGCCGGGCAAGATAGAAGAGAAGTGGTACGATTTCTGGCTCAAGCAAGGTTACTTTACCCCTAAAATAGACCCCGAGAAAAAGCCCTTTGTCATTATCATGCCGCCACCTAATGTCACCGGTGAGCTTCATCTAGGACATGCCTTGACTGATACCCTGGAGGACATTATGGTCAGGTGGCATAGGATGAAAGGAGAGCCGGTACTATGGCTGCCCGGATCCGATCATGCTGGCATCGCCACTCAGGTAGTTGTGGAGCAACAACTAGCTAAGCAAGGACAGACTAAGAATGACATAGGACGAGAAAATTTTGCCAAGTTAGCCTGGGAATGGGCTGATAAGAGCCGGAAGAATATTAGACATCAGCATCAAATGCTAGGAGCCTCCTGTGATTGGACGCGAGAATGCTTCACGCTAGACGAGGGTCCTAGCAGAGCAGTTCGCACTGCCTTTGTCCGCCTCTACCAGAAAGGCCTGATCTATAGAGACGAGCGGATGATAAACTGGTGCCCACGCTGTCAAACCGCTCTCTCTGACCTCGAGGTAGAGCATAAAGATACCACGGGTTATCTTTATTATATTCGCTATCCTTTAGCCAATGATAAAGCGTTTGTTACAGTAGCTACCACCCGTCCAGAAACTTTCTTTGGCGATACGGCTGTAGCAGTAAACCCCCAGGATAAGCGCTATAAAGATTTAGTGGGTAAGAGCGTGGTTCTCCCTATAATAGATAGAGAGATCCCTATTATTGCCGACGAGGCAGTTGACCCTGCCTTTGGCACCGGAGCGCTAAAGATAACTCCGGCACACGACCCCACGGACTTTGCCGTAGCTGAGCGGCATAACCTGCCACTCCTGAATATTATGAATCCCGATGCTACTATGAATGAGAATGTCGAGGCGTATAAAGGATTGGAGAGGTTTACCTGTCGAGAAAAAGTGGTAGCTGACTTGAGGGATAAAGGCTTGCTGGAGAAAATCGAGCCCTATTTCCATTCGGTGGGATACTGTAACCGCTGCCAGACGATGATTGAACCTAGGGTCAGTTTGCAATGGTTTATTCGCATACAACCTCTAGCTAAAGCAGCTATCGAAGCTGTCAAAGAGGGTAAGATCACCATAATTCCAGAGCGCTTCACCAAAATATACTTTGATTGGATGGAAAATATCAAAGACTGGTGCATTAGTCGTCAACTGTGGTGGGGGCATCGTATTCCCGTGTGGTATTGCCAGGATTGTGGCAAAGTGACGACATCCGTAAACGAACCTTCAGCCTGTGCTTATTGCAGCTCAAAGCAAATCATTCAAGACCCCGATGTTCTTGATACCTGGTTCAGTTCTGCTCTGTGGACACATTCCACCCTGGGTTGGCCCGATGACACAGACGACCTCCGTTATTTTTACCCTACCTCAGTGATGGAAACTGGTTATGACATTCTCTTCTTCTGGGTTGCCAGGATGGTAATGATGGGGCTGGAAGATACTGGCAAAATTCCCTTCTATACCGTTTACCTTCACGGGTTAATTAGAGATGAAAGTGGCGAAAAAATGAGCAAGCTAAGAGGGAACGTTATCAATCCAATCCAGGCGATAAATGAATATGGTGTTGACGCTCTTCGCTTTGCTCTGATTATGGGGAGTTCTCCTGGTAATGACTTGAACCTGGGTGAAGGAAGGTTGAAGTCCAGCCGCAACTTCATTAACAAGTTGTGGAATACTGCTCGATTTATCTTCCAGAGCATGGATACAACAAAAGTTGCATCCCCTGAACTTGATTCAGGGTATCAAGAAGGGGCAGGAAATATAGAAGACCGCTGGGTCGATAGTCAGCTCAACCGGCTTATCCAGGATACGAGCAAATTGATGGAAGACTTTGAATTTGGTGAAGCTGCCCAGCAGATTTACGATTTTATTTGGTCAAAGTTTTGTGACTGGTATATTGAAATTGCCAAGATACGTCTTCGTGGCGACCAATCAACTCCGTCTCCTTTGCCCCTCTTAGTAAATACTTTGGAGAAATCGTTGTGCCTTCTACACCCTTTCATGCCTTTCATTACCGAAGAGCTATGGCAAAATTTAAACCGTCATTGTGCGCGAAGCGAAGCAATCTCACCTCGCAATGAGGGTATTGGAGTGCCCGATTCCATAGCGATAGTTCCTTATCCTGTTGCTGATGATAAAGCCATCAATCCAGAAGCGGAGCGAGTAATGGATTGTGTCATGGATATCGTCCGCTCTATCCGCAACGCTCGTGCTCAGTACAAAGTGAACGTGGATAAGTGGATTGAGGCTGAAATCTACACTGATGAACTTCTGTCTTGCCTTATTGAGCAAAAGAAAATCATAGAAAAATTGGCTCGGGCTCAGCCTTTAGCCATTCTAAGCCGCCAGGAAAGGAAATTCAAAGCTCCCTCTCCCTTAACGGGAGAGGGTAGGGAAGAAAGGAGTCCCTCCCTTCCCCCCACCTTATCTGGCGAGGGACAATTAGGGAGGGGGCCCTCCCCTCTCTCCCCCTTATCTGGCAAGGGACGTGAGGGTGCCCTCATCTTGGTGGTAAAAGAAGCAGAGGTGGTCTTGCCCTGGGCTGGCATGGTGGATTTGAAGGCTGAGAGAGAGAAGTTGGCAAAAGAAAGTGAGATAACTCAAGCTAAAATTGAGAAAATTGAGATAAGACTAAGAGACGATGCCTTCCTTGCCAAGGCACCGCCCCATATTCTTGAAAAAGAAAGGCAAAAGCTTGATACGCTTAAAGATAAGCTGATGAGGTTACACCAGGAACTGTCTCAGCTCACCTCTCCCTCGGAAAGAAACACTAAATACTAGACAATATAGAAAATTAAAAATCAAAGGTCAAAAGTCAAAATGACAACTCAAAATGCAAATTTTTTAGCCTTTGCTCTGTCATTTTGCATTTTTATTTTTGCCTTTTGCATTTCAAAGAGATTTGTTTAGAGCTTAGAAATTAGGATTTAGGATTTTAGGATTGAGGGAGTTCCCCCACACTACTCCTTATCTGTCGGGGGGCGCGAGGGTGAAGAGCGAAACGATTCAGTTTTCAACTTTAATAGCCCGTGCAACTTCATCAAGGCTTTTTTGGTATCACTGGCAACGCAGGATTTATCGCATCTTCTTAGGCGATATTTAAATAGCCAGTAGATAAATTCATTTAGCTCACTCAGGCTTATAGAACGGGATAGAGGGTAACGCCTTCCTTTCCGGAAGTTTCTCAATAGTTCTGCTTGTGTTGCACCGTAGATACATCTGTAGGCTTCATCAAGTATGTTTTTGTCGCTTAAGCCAAGAGCTTTCTTTCTCTTGCGAATCTCTTCCGTCACAGCCAGAATCAGGAATTGTTCCAGGAGTATGCCGTAGAGATAGTTGAGATAGGCTTTGTATTTAGCATCACCAATTAAGTGTCTAAATTCATCCTTGCTTAATTCAATTGGCGGTTTGTCAAAGAAGAGGAGGTTGATGTATTCCTTTTCAGGAATAAACCCATTAATCTCTTCGCACAACCTTTCCGCTAAGAGTAGCCAATCAAAAGCTTCATTATCAATAAGGTAACAATAATGTCGCCCATTATAGTTCTCCTCAGGACTTTTCCACAGTCTGACTGCCTCCAGCAAGGCTATATACCAGTGCTTGCCTTCGGCAAGAGCTTGTTTCAAATGTTGAATCGCCTGAGCATCGCCTGCGCCAGCCAACACTGCACTTACCTCCTCTACCATTCTCAAAAATCATTTTTTATATTATAACCCGGCGATTCCCGAGGTTCAAGGCAATATTTGCCAGCCATTACGCTCAGCCAATTGGCGCAAACCTTTATCGGGGTAGGTTGCTACTGGGTGCCCTACTAACGCCAACAAGGAGGCATCAAAGATACTATCAGCGTAAGCGAAACTTGACGAAAGGTCTATTTCCAGTCCGTTGCGATTAATGAATTCTTTAAGCAGTTTAGCTTTATTTTCAGCGAAGCATAAAGGTTTAACAGCCTTACCCGTATATTTACCATCAACTTCCTCAAGCTCCGTGCCAATTACATCATATACACCGAATCTTTGCCCTACGATTCTCAGAAGTTCGCTATAGGTAGCAGACACAATCACCACTGTATGTCTATTTTGTTTATGCTGCTTCAAAATCTCAACTACATCGCTGCGCAATGAATTGAATAGATAATTATCCCCGACCCACTGAAGGACATCTAGTACCTCTTCCCTACTTGCTCCTTTGAAGATGTCACTTAAATCTTCCATCCATTTTGCTCTGGTTTTCTCCTTGCTGACTAGTTTGCACTTGCTTAATAACCATAAGGCTAAATGTGTAGCCCAAAATGCCAATATCCAAGCTCTCTTCTTTTTATGCATTAGATAATACTTGAGAAATCCTTCCCAGATGTGTCCGGAAGATAAAGTCCCATCTAGGTCAAAAAGAGCCAGAGTACTAGTCATCTATTTCTACCTAAAAAGGTAAGCAATTCTTCCAGAGGCAAGGTATTTAATATGTGCTGAGGTTCACACCAAGCTCGGCGAGCAACGCCGACGCCAAAGCGCATGAGGTCCAAATGAGCAATGCTATGAGCATCAGTCCCGATGGCAAGTTTTATACCCATATCTCTGGCCCGAAAGGCATGAATGTCATTTAAGTCAAGTCGCTCCGGCATGGCGTTAATTTCCAAGACTTTACTGTATTTGGCTGTTGCCTGGAAAATAGCTTCTAAGTCTATGGCTATCGGCTCACGTTCACCAAGAAGGCGGCAAGTGGGGTGGGCTATGATGTCAACATCTGGGTTTTCTGTGGCACTTAACACCCTCTTGGTCATTCTTTCCTCAGTTTGATTCATAGCGGAATGCACTGCGGCAATGACTATGTCCAGCTCAGAAAGAGTCTCGTGGGGCAAATCTAAGCTACCGTCTGCCCGAATGTCAACCTCAATGCCGGTAAATATGTGAATATCGTTCAATCGCTCATTAAGTGCCTCAATCTCGCCAATCTGTCTTCCTAGCCTCTCTGTATCGAGTCCGTGGGCAATGCCTCGCCCGCCAGAATGATCGGTAATCGCAATATACTGGTAGCCCAAACTTTTGGCAGCTAAAGCCATTTCTTCGATAGAATTGTGTCCATCACTCCAATTAGTGTGAATATGAAAGTCACCCCTTATGTCTGATAGTTCTAAAAGCTTGGGCAAAGTTCCTTGCTCAGCCCTTTCTATCTCCCCTTGAGCTTCCCTGAGCTCAGGTGGGATATATTGGAGTCCAAGTCGATGATAGAACTCTTCTTCAGTGGCAAATTTTTCCAATATGTCCGTGGCTATGGTAGTTATGCCATATTCACTTAACTTTAAGCCTTGCCTGCGTCCCCTTTCTCTTAAGGAAATATTATGCTGTTTGCTGCCCGTAAAATACTGAAGTAAAGAGCCAAAGGAATCATGCTCCACCATTCTTAGATCGGTCTGTAGCCCTTCGGAGGCTATGACACTTGCCTTGGTTGGTCCTTGTGCTAGCACCTGTCCCACAGAAGGCAAGGCAACAAAAGCATCTATAACCTCTCTTGTGTTGTCGGCAGTGCCCATAAGGTCAATATCGCCCACCGTTTCCCTGAATCGGCGTAAACTGCCGGCAGCAGTTAAGTTCCTCACGCCGGGAATGGAGCGGAGTGCCCCCAAAATTTCCTCGACAACGGGCAAAGCTTCACCAATAGGAATACGCTGGTCTTTGCGGCGCAAAGCCTGAATTTGCTGTAACATATTACTAGCTGTTTTTTCTCCGAGGCGGAAAAGTCTAGCCACCTTGCCATCTTTAATCGCTTGCTCTAGCTCGTCTACCGTAGTTATCCCCAACTCTGTGGCAAGCTTGTTAGCTGTTTTTGGTCCGACTCCAGGAATGGATAAGAGATTAGTAATACCTTTAGGGAACTCGACCTTCAGATTCTCATAGTAACCTAACTTTCCTGTAGTCACTAACTCAGTAGTCTTCTTTGCTATTGCCTCACCCACACCGGGGATATTCTTCAAGTCTTCCCCTTCCTCGAGCATAATTTTTATTTCCTTGGGATAATGCTCAATAGCCCTGGCTGCCTTCTGGTAAGCGCGAATCTTAAAAACATTCTCCCCTTTAAGCTCCAGAAGGTCAGCTATGTCATTAAATACCTTGGCAATATCAGTGTTTTTCATTGGCTTTAGCTACCCCCGATAGGATTCTTTTCTATGTCTAACAGCAGTAACTATAACTAACCTCTCTTCATCATCAACAGTATAAATGACACGATAATCTCTTATTCGCAACCGATAGGCTTTTTCTGCCCCTTTCAGTTTCTTAGAACGCTTTGACTTTGGTTCGCTTGCTAGAGCCTTTATTCTTTCCCAGAGGACTGGCACAATGGGCTTAGGCAGAGCATTGAGTTCCCTCTCTGCTGAGTGGGTCATTCTGACTTCATAAGAGACCACGAGCTTTTAGCCTCTCCTCCACTTCTTGTAGAGAACTCGTAGCTTCATCCTTCCTCTCAGCCAGAAGCCGCAAATCCTCCAGGTTCTCTAGAATTTCTTGGTAGAGCTTAATATCCAGAACCACTGCTTCCTTTTTGCCTTTATTGTCTGTTATAAACTTCTCTTTACCTAGTGTGGTCATAGTTTTCCTCCTCAAGGGTCTTTAACCAAGTATTTAATTTTCTCCCTTATCCACTCCCAATCGGGATTGTCATGATTAAAGAAAGACTTAAAGTTGTCCTTCAGCCACTCGTAATAATCATCCTCGACATACTGGCAAAAAGCTTCTACCAGAGCGTCCTTCGGAATATCAGGAGGAATTTCCAACTCTATACCATCGAATTGACAATCGAGGAATTCCTCAACTACATCTCTATCAAGCATCCGTTGCCTCCAAAGATTTGTAATCTTCCTTTGATTCTAGCAATTGAACCTGAGGAGTTTTCTTTGCCTTCGCCTGGCTATATGTAAGTCTTCCTGCTTCTGCGGGGAAAAGCTCACTTACCTTCACTTTTTTCCCTACCTTGCCTGTTGAAAGCGGAAATTCTTGTAGCATATGGGCAATTTGCAATCTTTGTTCGGCTATCTTGCAATATTTTGGTGATATATCGATATGGATAAAATGTCGCCCTGTTTTTTGAGCCACTGTCGCCACGGTACCAGTCCCTCCAAACATGTCAAGCACTATGTTGCCTTTATATGTGTAGAATTTGATAAGACGGTAGACGAGTTCTTCTGGGAAGGGAGTGGGATGCCCATGTCGCTGGGACTCTGGTGGGATATACCAAAAGCCGTCAGAGAATCTCATAAATTCGTCAGCGGTAATATCGGCATCTTTAGGATCACCGTCTAGAGCCCACGAATCCTTAAAAAAAACTAGCACATACTCCCAGGAAGGCACGATATGGGGATTTGCTGGACTTTTCCAGCTACCCCATGCTGTTCGGCGTCTCATTGTTTGCTTGTACCAAATTATCTCTGTACGCATGATCAAGCCTATATCTCGTAGCTGATTTGAGAAGTCATGGTGAATTGGTCGAAAATCTTTAATGCTTGTTGGGGCGATATTTAAAGCAAAGCGTCCGCCTTTCACAAGAATGCGCTTTACTTCAACCCAGACTTCCTTCATCCAGCTTAAATAGTCACCATAAACTAAATTATCATTGTGATTCTCATAGCTTATCCCTAGATTATAAGGTGGAGACGTTACTACAAGGTGAATGCTGTTGTCTGGTATCGCTTTCATTACCTCTAGACAATCACCACATATGATTCTATCGGTAAATCCCTCAAGCTCTTGCATTAACACGTCTCCCTAACTAGCTACCTGACTAAAAGTGGCCTTTCTCCCATTTACAGATGGTTGATACTTAAGAAGTATCAACGAACCATTCACACCCTGCCTATTCCTTTCTCTTGAATACTCTATAACATGCTCATCGAATGCCCTTCCAATCAAGCATCCAGCAATGATATCTGAGTTTATGTCTACTAAATCCTTCTGCTTGAACAGATCCATATAGTAAAGAACCTGGGAAAGACCTTTGGTATCACATTTACCTGTTTTCACCTCACAAATGACATAGGTTGACATACCTTCAACTCTATTTATACAGAGAATATCAATAGTTTTTCTTGTAGTCTGAGCTATAAAAACCTCATTCATAAAGTCCGTTACACCTCCAAAGACATTTAAAAGATACGGATCCCCTTGGGCAAGCTTATACATTAAGAATGCTTTAATAGAGTTCTCATATCTCCCAATGTCTCCTATTGCATTGTAAAGAGGGATCACATCAATAGGTAGCTGCACTAAATCGAATCTTACTCTTTCCTGTCTTCTGCGTTGCCGATAGTCCCGATGTAATAGCCTAATGATCTCATTAGCTTCATCTTCTCCTATCCTTCTGACACTCCTTGCTTCTATATTTACCTCATTCTCAAGGGTCGCAAGTGACCATATTCTTCGGTTTTCAATTAACTCATAAAAATCGGTTACCTCGATGTTTGCATCATAATCACATAAATACCTATATTTCGGATGCGGACTAAATAAGAAGCGATAAGGAAACACCTCAAAGTCATCACCCCAAATTCTTGATTCATCATAGAATGGATCGCCTCTTATGCTATAGATACCATGCACACTACTAGGTTTATCCCGCCCCAATATGTGAAAGAACACCACATCCTCTACCTTCATCCCAACAAGGTCTCTGATTATTGAATACTTTGTTTTTGGATCGAAATCTTTGTAAAAACCTCCCCTTATGTTTCCGGTTCTGTTTCCATATATTCCCTTGGTTAAAGTAGTTTCCCAATCCCTATCAGATATTGAGCAGATAAATGCACCCACTATATCACCCAAAAGTGTAAAGCCTCACAGGCTTCCTTTTCTGTAGACTATTATAGCTATCTATGAAGACCAATACATCTTGAGAAAAGGCTTTGGCAATCAAGATCGGGTCAATGTCCATATAATTGCCGTTGGCGTATTTTCTAGTTATTTCATCCAACTTCCTGCGGAACTCTTCTACGGAATCAATATTGCAAACACCCTCAATACACTGTACCAAGCAATAGCCAGAACTTTTATCCCTACCTTCCAAATCTAGAAACCTCTTATTAAACAGGATCAGCTTTTGGATATTGTCCATCTCAATAATAGCTAGATCACCATTTATTTTCCTCTCAAAAATACTTAATGAATAAGGTTCCCTACAAATCGAAGCATAAGGAGTTCCATTAGATATTTTCTCAATCATGACCATGTCCTGTGTCTCCGCAAATACAATAATGTAGCCGCATTCATTATTCTATCTAATCTCACCTAAAACTTATATCCATTCTGCTAATCAGCAGCAAGAAAATTTTACCTGCCTCAGCAATATTTATATTTCTTGCTTCAATCTACCAATCCCAAATTTGGTCTTCGGCAAAGCCTTCCTCCAGCCCTAATTCGTCAGCCTCTTCTTCTGTATGGGTGTCGAAAGTCTCTTCCAGATTAAGGGATTCTTTCAGACACAAAAAGGGGCGGGAAAAGAGCTTCCTCACCTCTGCACCACATTGGGGGCATCTTTTAAGCAGCTCATCGTTTATCCCCTGCCTTACCTCAAACCTGTCTTTACATAGCTGGCAATGAGCATTGCCTATAGCTTTATATTCATAAATTGGCATTAGAGTTCCTTACTTTTTCTTTCAGTGTTGCCTCAATTCTATTTCCGCATTGCTTACACTCATAATATCGCAGCGGACCAGGATGTCCTATCATCCGTCCTCCCGGTCCGGGGTGTTCGATCCAACTGTAAACCTCCGTCATTTCGATACCGCAATTGGGGCATTTCATCTTTACCTCTCGATCTTACACCCTTAACCATACTCCCCTACCCATTTTATTCTAGGAAACTTCCCCTGGAGCGAATTAACGAGCCTCTTGTCATTAGTCCACAATTCGCAGTCATTTAGTTCAGCAACAGCTAAATATTGCATATCATAAGTTCGGGGAAGATTAAATTTTTTGGCTAATTCCCAGGCCATTTCCTGAAGCCTAGGGCTATCAACGCTTTTCACCCCTATCTCTAAATAGGTTGAAAACGCCTGTTCCCCTTCTTCAGGCGGGAGCCGGTTAAAATAGACTTGCTCTCTAAGAACTGAGGTAACTTCGGCATGGAATAAAGAAGCAGTAATAATCTGTATATCATTCTTATACCACTCTCGACGCAAAGCATTGGCTGCTTCGTTCCGCTCCGCAGGTAATAGCCACATCAAAGCTAGACTGGCATCAATGCATACAGTACTATTCACACACTGTGCCCCCCACGGGATTCCTCAATCAAGGCAGAAATATCAAAGTCTGTTCCTGTTCTAGCTCTTATTCTCTTTTGCAGAGCTTCTGCACGCTCAATAGATTCGAGCCTATCCCAGGCCCCATGCTTATTTGCACCCGACCTTTTCAAAAATGCCGTCAGGTCACTTTTCCTTATGAAAAGTTGATTGCCAAGCTTCTGGGCAGGTAACTTACCTGACCAAATCCACCTGCGCACAGTCTCCATATTTCGCCCGCTTTCATTGGCTGCCTCCCTTATGCTTACTAGCTCCTCTATAAGTCTCGTATCCATTTCACACCTCGTGAAATATAGTTGTAGTCTACAACACTATAGCAAATCCCCAGATTTGTCAAGCAAAAGTAGGAGGGCGTTTATTGTCATTGTGAGGCACTCTGTGCCGAAGCAATCTCGGAGGGATTGCCCACTCATCACTATACCTCATTTGGCAAGGGGCGTGAGATTGCCACGTTTCGCTCGCAATGACAGCCGGGGTTAGTAAATAATGTAAGCGGGATGACCTTACTTGCCGCAGCAATGTTTATATTTCTTGCCTGAGCCACAAGGGCAAGGGTCATTACGGCCTACCTTTTTGCCGGCTGCCACCGCCTGTTTTTGGCGAGGTGGCTCTTTAGAGATACTAACATGATATATACTGCGGACAACATCGTGCTGAATACTAGCCAAAAGAGCCTGAAATAGGGCATGTCCCTCTTTCTTATAAACTACCAATGGATCTTGCTGGCCAACGGCTTGCAGACCTATACCTTGACGCAAATGCTCCATAGCAGTGAGATGTTCCATCCAGAACAAGTCAATGCCGCCAGTTGCTTTCCCATCATACCTTCCATTCAGCAACTTTACAGTTGCCTCAGCTCCTATCAACATCGCGAATCTCTCTAGTAATCTCATTTTATCAGGGCCTATTTCCTGCTCCCGTTGATTATAAAGTTCCAAGGCATACTGGTTTAATTTCTCCATTATTTGTTCATTACTCAGCTCCGAAAGGCCATCGCTTCTGAATTGCGGTGGTAAGGGAAAGATGATGGATATGTCTTCAAGCAAACCAGCTAAATCAGATTGCTTTGTTTTCCCCTCCTCTTCACTGCGTTCAGAGTCAGGGCTTTGGCTTGCAATGGCGTTGCTGAAGTGACTGGTTACCAGGCTTTGGATTTCGTCGTGTATCATGGATATTATGTTTGTTTTGAGGTCAGCACCACTCAGTATTTTCTTCCTTTCAGCATAAATCACTTCACGATGCTTGTTGACCACATCGTCGTATTCCAACAAGTGCTTCCGAATATCGAAATGGTAACCTTCAATCTGTACCTGAGCATTGGCTATCGCCTTGCTTATCAGCGGGTGTTCGATAGGCGTGTTCTCATCCATTCCAGCCCACTGCATCAGTCCTTTGACGCGATCACCACCGAAGCGACGCACAATTTCATCTTCTAAAGAGGCATAAAAACGAGAGCTGCCGGGGTCTCCTTGCCTGCCTGCTCTACCTCGAAGCTGATTGCCAACACGCCTGGCTTCATAATGTTCAGTACCAAGAATGTGTAAGCCCCCAAGTGCCACCACCTTATTGTGCTCCTCAAGCCACTCCTTAGGGTCACGCCCTTCAGGGTTGCCACCGAGTATGATATCTACACCTCGACCTGCCATTTGTGTGGCTATGGTTACTGCTCCCAGACGCCCTGCCTGGGCAATTATCCCTGCCTCCTTTTCATGATTCTTGGCATTTAATACCTGATGAGGTATGCCTTTCTTGGTTAGCAAATCTGACAGCCGCTCGGACTTCTCAATGGAGGTTGTGCCAACAAGAACAGGTCTTCCCTGGCTGTGCGATTGCTCAATTTCCTTGATTACAGCTTTGAATTTCGCCTCTTCGTCCTTATAAATCTGGTCAGGATACTCAGTGCGAATCAATGGTTTGTTTGTAGGTATGACTAAAACCTCTAGTTTATAAGTCTTGTAAAGCTCTTCGGCTTCGGTAGTGGCAGTCCCCGTCATACCCGCCAATTTCTGGTACAGGCGAAAATAATTCTGAAAGGTGATAGTAGCCAGGGTGACACTTTCTTGTTGTATCTTCACCTTTTCCTTAGCTTCTATTGCTTGATGTAATCCCTCAGAATATCGCCGGCCGAACATCAATCTGCCGGTGAATTCGTCCACAATGATAACCTGCCCATTCTTAATCACATAATCACGGTCCCTGTTAAACAAAGCATAGGCTTTAAGTGCGCTCTCCAAGTATTGGGTGAGAAAATAGTTGGCGGGGTCATATAGGCTAGCTCCTTTGAGCAGACCGGCTTTTTTCAGCGTTTTCTCTATCTTGGTGATCCCAGTATCGGTAGGACTGGCGGTGCGCGTCCTTTCATCAATAGTGTAATCCTCGTCTTTGACAAGACGGGAAACAACTTGGGCAAAGGTATAATACTTCTGTGTTGCCTCTGCGGCGGCTCCGCTGATAATTAGTGGAGTTCTGGCTTCGTCAATGAGAATATTGTCAACCTCGTCAATAATGGCATAGTTTAGGGGACGTTGCACGCATTGAGATAAATCCAAGACCATGTTGTCTCTGAGGTAATCAAAGCCAAACTCGTTATTGGTGCCATAGGTAATATCCGCCTCATAAGCCTGACGGCGGGTTATAGGGCGAAGATGCCTCCATTTTGGGTCCCCGGAGTCATAGGCTCCATCATAGATATAGGAGGGGGCGGTTTGGCCCGGAGATTGCTGAGCGTTAATGCACGCCACGCTTACTCCTAGAGCGTAGTAAATAGGACCCATCCAGTGACAATCACGCCTGGCGAGGTAATCGTTGACCGTGACCAGGTGGCAACCTTTTCCGGTAAGGGCGTTAAGATAAAGTGGTAAAGTAGCCACGAGAGTTTTTCCTTCACCAGTTTTCATCTCGGCTATCTTGCCTTGGTGAAGAATAAGACCCCCCATTAACTGGACATCAAAATGTCTCTGCCCTATAGTGCGCTTAGCCGCTTCCCTAACACTAGCATAAGCCTCAGGGAGAAGCTCGTCCAGGAGGCTTTCACCATCTTGCAGCCGAATCTTGAACTCATCAGTTTTAGCGCGAAGCTCGGCATCGCTAAGCCTTTCAAGTTCAGGTTCAAGCGAATTTATGCGCTCAACTATGGGCTGAAGGCGCTTTAGCTCCTTTTCGTTAGAATCAATCAGGCGGCTAATCCACTTGAACATTTTTGCTTATCTTATAGTTGACTGTGTAAACGTTCGCGCAAATTTCTTTTGTCATTGCGAGCGAAGCGAAGCAATCTATTCAATCTTATCTTGAGATTGCTTCGTCGCCATGCTCCTCGCAATGACACAGCGGAGCTATTTCTGCTCGACGCAATACTCAAATATCTCTGCCGTAGATAACCGCTCATTTACCTTCCTCAGGTGTTGCTGGCTTCTTTTGGAGTGCAACTTCCTTCCGCTGCCATTCAATCCAAGCCACAAGCCTATCCCATTCTACCGCGGTGAGGTCGATATCATATCTGTCTTGTTGAATATCTTTGAAGTAAAACCATATCCTAACCCCGCCATCCGGTTTTGCCTCTGCCATAATATCTGCTTGAGACCATTTGAATGAGCCTGTTACCCTGAGCTTGTCCATATCAATACCTCCTTCACCAAATTTTTTCCATGACACGGGCGGCAATTTCCTTCTACTCAAACATAGCTCCCACAGATAAGCCGGTGTGAATTCTGTGGATAGCTTCACCGAGAAGTGAAGCCACCGAAAGCACAGTAATCCTGTCCAATTTCTTATTGCCGTTGACAGGTATAGTATCGGTGACTACCACCTCTTTTACCGGACTCGATGCTATTCTCTCGATAACTGGCCCAGAGAAGACGGGATGGGTACAGCAGGCATAAACTTCTGTGGCCCCGTGTTCTAATAGAGTATTCACGACCCCAATTAAAGAAGCGGCAGTATCAATTTCATCGTCAACAGTTAAGGCGCGCATTCCTTTTACCTCACCAATTACATTTAAGGTTTCAGCGGCTTCAATGTTTCCTATGCGCCTTTTCTCAATAATAGCCAGAGGAGTTCCTAGCTTAGCAGCTAAATCACGTGCCCGCTTGGAGATGCCAATATCAGTAGCTACCACTACCAGATTATCTATAGCTTTCTCATGGAAATAGCGGCTCAAGATAGGGAGGGCAGTTAGCTCATCAACAGGTATATTGAAAAATCCTTGTATTTGAGGTGCATGGAGATCAATAGTAAGCAGTCTGTTAGCCCCAGCGGTAGTAAGCAAATCAGCAATCAAGCGAGCTGTGATAGGCACCCGCGGCTGGTCTTTTTTATCGGTTCTACCATAGCCATAGTAGGGAACGACAGCAGTGATTCTTCCGGCTGAAGCTCGCTTAAAAGCATCAAGCATTATTAATAACTCAACCAGGCTTTTGTTAACCGGGGAACAAATTGGCTGGATAACAAACACATCCCGTTGGCGAACATTCTCCATGATGCGAACAAAGATATTCTCGTTGCTGAATTCAAAAACCTCGGCTTTGCCTAAAGGTATACCGAGATAATCACACACAGACCTTGCTAAAGCTGGATGGGCATTGCCAGTGAATACTCTTAATTCATCCATTAATGCTCCCCTTTGTATATTCTGATACCACCCCAGGGATGGGAAAACGCTGGCACATTTCCTTCACTTCTTGACAGACTTGCTTCTGAATGCGCTCGTCTCCAGGGTGAAAAATTACCTTAGTTATGAGCGCGGCGATATGTTTCATCTCCTCCACACCAAAACCCCTGGTGGTTAGTGCTGGGGTACCTAATCTAATACCACTGGTAAGATGTGGTGGCTTAGGGTCGAAGGGAATGGTATTTCTATTGACCAAGATGCCTGCTGCTTCCAAGGCTTCCTCAGCTTCTTTGCCACTTATCCCCCGGGGAGAAAGGTCAACAAGAACTATATGATTATCGGTACCTCCGGAGATAATTCGCATTCCATAATTTTGCAACTCAGCGGCCAGAACCTTGGCATTCCTTAATATAGAGAGCTGATAATCGATAAACTCTGGCTGCATAGCCTGATAAAAGCATACAGCTTTGGCGGCGATAATATGCATCGCGGGACCACCTTGTATTCCGGGGAAAACTGCCGCGTCAATAGCCGAAGCTAAGTCTTCATTACATAAGATAAAGCCACCGCGGGGGCCTCGTAATGTTTTTTGTGTAGTGGAAGTAACTACTTCGGCGTAAGGAACGGGAGAAGGATGCAGCCCAGCAGCCACCATGCCTGCGATATGAGCCATGTCAGCCAGCAACTTAGCACCTACTCTATGAGCTATATAGCTAAAGCGTTCAAAATCAATGGTGCGGGGATAAGCACTTGCTCCGGCCACGATAAGTTTGGGTTTGCATGCTAGAGCCAATTTTTCTATCTCATCATAGTCAAGCATTTCAGTTTTCGCATTTACCCCATAGAAAATAAAGTTATACCACCTCCCGGAAAAATTGACCTTTGAGCCGTGGGTGAGATGTCCCCCATGACTGAGATCCAAGCCCATAACAGTGTCACCGTGTTCCAATAGAGCTGAATAAGCGGCCATATTAGCTTGACTCCCACTATGGGGCTGGACATTAGCATGCTCAGCCTGGAACAGTTTTTTAGCCCTCTCTATGGCTAAAGTTTCAATTGCATCTGCATAAATACAACCACCATAATAACGATGTTTGGGATATCCTTCAGCATATTTATCAGTCAAGAGGCAACTTTGCGCCTCGAGCACAGAAGGATGGGCATGGTTTTCTGAAGCAACAAGATTTATAGTGTTTGTCTGTCTTTCCGTTTCAAGCTGAATGATTCGAGCTACTTCACTATCGCATTGTGCTAGCAAAGACGTCTTGTATACTTTCACATCATCGATATAATATTACTTATTTTCGTTAGTAGTCAATAGGAAAGGCAAAGCGAATTTTCCATAGGTAGTAACTAAATTATAAATAGTTTTGCGGTTAACTATAAATTAAAGTTTCAAAAAATTTTTCCTCCTAAACGAGCTTGACAAAAATTAGTGTAGGGTTTAGAATATGTTTGTCCTAGAGAGAACCTTAACAACTGAATAGTGGAAGGAAAGTTTTAATGGAGAGCTTGATCCTGGCTCAGAATGAACGTTTGCGGTGTGCCTTATGCATGCAAGTCGAACGAAGTTGTGGTTTTCGGATTGCAACTTAGTGGCGAACGGCTGAGTAACACGTAAGTAACCTACCTCGAAGTGGGGGATAACCTGTCGAAAGATAGGCTAATACCGCATGCGGTAATTAAGCATATGCTTGATTACTAAAGCTGCAAAGCGCTTTGAGAGGGGCTTGCGTCCGATTAGCTAGTTGGTGGGGTAACGGCCTACCAAGGCAATGATCGGTAGCTGGTCTGAGAGGATGATCAGCCAGATGGGGACTTAGACACGGCCCCAACTCCTACGGGAGGCAGCAGCAGGGAATCTTGGGCAATGGGCGAAAGCCTGACCCAGCGACACCGCGTGAGGGAGGAAGGCCTTCGGGTTGTAAACCTCTTTTATCGGGGAAGAATTCTGACGGTACCCGAGGAATAAGTCTCGGCCAACTACGTGCCAGCAGCCGCGGTAATACGTAGGAGGCGAACGTTATTCGGATTTACTGGGCGTAAAGCGGGTGTAGGCGGTTCTTTAAGTCAGGTGTGAAATTTTCTGACTTAATCAGAAAGGGTCATCTGATACTAGAGAACTTGAGGGCGGCAGAAGGAAATGGAATTCTCGGTGTAGCGGTGAAATGCGTAGATATCGAGAAGAACACCAGTGGCGAAGGCGATTTCCTAGGCTGTTCCTGACGCTGAGACCCGAAAGCGTGGGGAGCGATGCGGATTAGATACCCGCGTAGTCCACGCCCTAAACGGTGGACACTAGATATGGAAGGTATCGACCCCTCTCGTGTCGAAGCTAACGCTTTAAGTGTCCCGCCTGGGGAGTACGGCCGCAAGGCTAAAACTCAAAGGAATTGACGGGGGCCCGCACAAGCAGCGGAGCGTGTGGTTTAATTCGATGCTACACGAAGAACCTTACCAGGACTTGACATGCTAATAGTAGGAATCCGAAAGGAGGACGACCTGTATCCAGTCAGGAATTAGCACAGGTGCTACATGGCTGTCGTCAGCTCGTGCCGTGAGGTGTTGGGTTAAGTCCCGCAACGAGCGCAACCCTTGTCCTGTGTTAAATTCTCACAGGAGACTGCCTTGTACAGCAAGGAGGAAGGAGAGGATGACGTCAAGTCAGCACGGCCTTTATGTCCTGGGCTACACACACGCTACAATGGACGCTACAGATGGTTGCCAAGGAGTGATCCGGAGCTAATCTAAAAAAAGCGTCCTCAGTTCGGATTGCAGGCTGAAATCGCCTGCATGAAGTTGGAGTTGCTAGTAACCGCAGGTCAGCTATACTGCGGTGAATACGTTCTCGGGCCTTGTACACACCGCCCGTCACGCCATGGGAACTGGCAGCACCTGAAGTCAACGGGCTAACCTGCCTTGGCAGGAAGCAGTTGCCCAAGGTGAGGCTGGCGACTGTGACGAAGTCGTAACAAGGCAGCCGTACGGGAACGTGTGGCTGAATCACCTCCTTTCTAAGGAGTCGAGAGGCAGAAGCCTCGCGATGCCTAGGTCGATTCATAGGTGTTAATAACTTATGATGTGTGTTTGGTTTCTTTCCTTCCACTATCCAGTTGTTAAAAGAGTGTCTTTATATATTTTTAGAGCAAGATATCGCAGCTCGGAGAGACGAATAGGGAAGAACTTGACAGCACTTGAATATGTTCGATTTTTTCAGAGATGAACGAGAATAGTGTGCAAGGAGGACAAATGAAGAGAAAAATAGGGACAATTACAGTCATAGGCATAATGCTAGTGTGCGGGTTGCTCATAGGGATTATTGACAGTGGTGTAATGATTCATGGTTCTGAACCGCCAGCACCGCCTAAGCAACCTATGCTGGTTGAAAGCTTTCCTGCCCCTGATATTCCTCAATTGACAAAAGACGATGAAGCTAGGACAAAGCAAATAGTGCTTGAGGATTCGAGAGTGCAAGAGGTATTAAGAGGAAAAAACTTCACCATTAAGGGGGTGGGGGTAGCCCATAAAGGAAGTAGAAAGATCGGGGCATGTCTGCTTATTTCACTTGATAGCCCGCTTTTCATTGAATATGACTGGCCTGAAGCTGTTTATAGAGAGAAAAACAGTCAAGGTTATTATGAGGAGAGCATACGCCATGAAGCACAAATAGTGGACCACTTAGCTATAACCGTTGACCTAGAAGTGGGGAAGGTGGTAAGCATAGAGCCCTGGAACTTGCTCTCTGAACTTGAATTATCCCAAGGACAAGGAGTTGAAGGCAGGTAAAGTCAATGATAAGAAAGACGGCTTTAAAGAAAGTTATTCTTATAGCGGTAGGTATAGTAGTGTTGGTGTCGCTGTCGGTAAATAGCGCATTGGCTTGGACCGCCTCACACCTTTCAACACTAAGTATCGAGGAGGATCTCTTCAGGAATTATGATTTTGGAAGTGATTGGGACAATTATACTAACTGTAGTTGGCCAGTAACTATGTTATTTTGGAACAATGCTGAGATAGATAAAGTTAAGAGCCAGTACCGCCTCCGTGATTGGATCTTGTGGGGCTATTCAGAATGGGCTAAGTTGAATGAAACAGGTGATGATTGGATATGGGATACTGACAGGGGAGTTAAGAAGCCCATAGGGCTTAATTTTATTCATATGAGAGTCTATGCGGATTCAGACGATCAGTTGTATAACATTTCCTGGGGGTATTATATTCTTGGAACAACTCACTATGATAAGGACGGTGAAACGAAATGTGGTTGGAGTGAAGAGGCTGAGCAGCAGGCAGCTCTGGTTGCTGAATCGGTTCCAGGTTGGGGAGTAGTTGAGGATTGGGGGAACTTTTACAATTATGAGCCTTTGCGCAAGGAAGTGGACGAAGAGGGCAATGAGCATTGGTGGCAATGTGGCGGATATGCTACAGCGGTGTATGTGCCCTGAAGTTTATTTATAGGTCGTTCGCCTTTGCTATCCTGCGCGATACTTCATGAAACGTAGAAGTTTTGGTCTTTTGGTGGTGCTTCTCTTGGGACTAGGGCTTTGTTATGGTTGCTCCATTTCATACTCTGAACCTAGACTTATAGACGGTTTTGGGGTATGGACTTTAAAAGAGTTGGGATATTCGGATATTGGTTTTCTGTGTACAGAAGAAATCGAAACCCGCTCGGTTGAATTCAGGTTGCCAAAGAAAGCCGCTCAAGGGCCAGAGAGTTGGTATCTTATCCACTTGAACTTTCACATTAAGTTTGGCGAGCAAAGCGAAGAAGACCTCGCCTATGTGAGCGCAAGTACAAACGGTTATTGCTGCGCCCAGGTTAAATTCAGGGTTAAAAGGGAGGATGACCTTTTGAAGATCGACTGGAGCACGGTAGACTTAATTAATGGAAAAATTGATTACTTTACTTCTTCCTCTGTCGCAGACGTTTCTTTTAAGAATTATCTCCAAATACGTGGAGTTTGTCCAGGTTTAAATACTTTAACTTTTCAACTGGAGCAATACGAGGGCTGTCATGTGGAAAGTCTCCGCATTCTTAATAGCTCAGGAATAGAGTGTACGCCTATACCGCCACCAAGATGGGACACCAGGGCGAGGTGAAGTCAACGGGCTAACCTGCCTTGGCAGGAAGCAGTTGCCCAAGGTGAGGCTGGCGACTGTGACGAAGTCGTAACAAGGCAGCCGTACGGGAACGTGTGGCTGAATCACCTCCTTTCTAAGGAGT
>Ga0210024_1000764_pt1 | contig 29184 bp, 25 predicted proteins | sample CryGeymeta201525_FD_183988 | JGI IMG/M metagenome (GOLD analysis project Ga0210024, IMG submission 183988) | Groundwater microbial communities from Crystal Geyser aquifers in Utah, USA - Crystal Geyser metaG 2015-25 (SPAdes) (version 2) | ecosystem: Environmental > Aquatic > Deep subsurface >...
TCATGGATCAAAGCAATGTCATTCCGGCTCAGGGGGGCAACAAGCTTCCGTATCCCAAAAACGCACTGATAGCGCTCGTCGTGCCGGGGATTTCGTTTCCCCTGCGAAAGCCCCCGGAATGGTGGCTGCCATCAGGGCGGCCATTCAGATGATTGCTTTGTTGGGTTTCATGGATGGGTGAGGCTGGATAAAAGATTGAGGTCTAACAGAACGGTCTCCACGAGGGAGCGTGTTTCGGCTCCGCTGGCCTCGGCTCCTTGCAAGGCGGCGGCGAAGGCGAAGCAGCGTTCGCCCGACTCGATGAAGCCGACGAACCAGCCGAGTTTGGTGCCGTCAGCAGAGAGGGTGCCGCTGCCGGTCTTGCCATACAGGGTTCCGGCGGGTGTTTCGCGGACCCGCATGAGGTTTTTGAGGGTTTGGAGGGAGGCCGGTTTGATGGGTAGCTTGCCGGCAAGCAGTTTGTGGAGCAACTGCGCCTGTTCCTTGGGAGAAATCAGAATGGTGCGGCGAGCGGGGGCGGGCAGCCAGAAGACATCAAGGCCTGCCGAGGTGTTCTTGTCGCCGTAGCTGATGGTATCGAGCCAGCGGTTCATGCGGTCCGATCCGAGGCGATTGGCTAGATTTTGGAAAGCCGGGACACAGGAGGCTTGGAATGCGTCGCGAAGGTTCAGGTCCTTGTTCCACGCCTCGATGTCGCGGCGAATCCCGTCCCATTGGTAGAAAGGTTCTTCCGGTGAAGAAAGAATGCCTTCCTCAAGACCGAGCAAGGCATTCCATATCTTGAAGGTGGAACAGGGTGGAAGTTTCCCGGCGGAAGCTTTGGGATCAACATCCGTGATTTCGCCGCTGGCGCAGTCGAGGATGACAAAGGCCCCCGCGCGGTCTTGCATGGCCTTCCGGATGGGTGCAAGCGGCAGCGGAGCCGCCATGGCGATGCCGATGGTCCCGCAGAGGACGGGAACAAGGAAGGCAATGCTATGCGCTCGGATCATGAAAGTTGAGGAAGAGTTTGTTTACAGAAGGGAAGGGAGGGAACAGAGGAAGAATTAGATTTGGCTTTGTTGAAATTTATCAAAATTGATTCGGAAATGAAATGGCAATCACTAAACTCCTATACGGCGATGCATAGCTAGTGCGGCATGGTCAAGCCATGCCTACTCTCAATTCCTCATGCATCCGTCGGGTCGAATATTCATCCGTCGCCCTCCGCAAGGGCGATCACGGTGCGGAACGGCTGCACATCGAGCGCAAGAAACTCGAACTTGAGCACGAACGGGACGCGCGCCGGAAAGATCGCCCGCCTTCCTCTTCATCTCCGCGAGGAACTCAACACCCGTCTCCGGGACGGCCAGCAGGCCAAAAAACCCGTCACTTGGCTCAATGGCTTGCCTGAAGTTCGACAGATCATCATCGGCCTGGAGACTCTAGCCCGTCACCTCGATCACAATCCGGAGGCCAAAGCGGCATTCAGTAAAGTGACCGAACTCCTCACCCACCCATTCGATCCGTCTGAATCCGCAAAACTCCGCCCACTAACACCATCCGGCCGCACACCTGCTCGCCGTCGGAGACGGGATGCACCGATCTGGAAATACAGCCTTGTTTTCGAAAATGGATTTCTTTTAGAGTCTCAGGTGAATCGTAACGATTCCACAAAACCATGAAAACCTTCCAAGTCCTCTCCGCCGGAAAACCCATCTTCTTTTTCGAAGTACAACCCCAGTTCGCTGACGATGATGTGACTCCGCGAAATACGGAGCTCGCCCAAAACCTCGCCAATGTTCTCGGGGTCCAGGATCACGGACCAAACTTTGTTCCTCAGTTGATCGGCAGGCTTCCTTTGGTCGTCTCGGACCGCAAACCCGACCACCTTCAACATGGATTGAAGGCCTGGGTCGGGCCCAAGATCAAGCGTTAGACAGCGCGCGATCGCCGCCTTCCTTTCCTTCTTTGAAAACCCGGCGGCCAAGCCCTACCAGCCATCTACAAGCCTCACTCAATCCCTTGCTCGGCGGCAAATGCCGCAGCGGCAGCCTCATCCTTCCTCATCCACTCGCGGTAGACCTGCTTGATCAGCTCGCTGCGCTGGCTTCCTTCAGGCAGCGTCAATGCCCACTGCGCTGCGGCTTGCGGCTCGTAGGGTGCCACCGTTTTCGCATAAGACTCGACTGCAGCCTGTTTGACCGATCCCTCCTTCGCATCATTGAGCCAGTTGCCAGCCGCTTGAAAATCATTGCGCGTCCACTGCTGCATCATCTCCGCGGTTTTGTTCGATGCCTCTTTCGTGGAAAACCTCTCCTCGACCCATCCGAGCCACTTCCCCGTGTCCTCCTTGGTATTCTGATACGACAGGTTCGCACTGAAGAATTCCACTTCCTGATCTTTCAAACTCGCCTTCTCCAGCCAAGCCATCGAATCTTCGAAGCCGCTTTTCTGGAGCTGCTCGCCCATTGACCCAAGAACACTCTTCTGGATCCCCTCCGAGTCACCATCAAGTGCCCGCAGAGTCTCTAGCAGTTGAAGACGTTTTTCCGAAGTATCTGCCGATCTCGCAATACCAGCGGCCGCTTGGTGATCATCCTTCAACTGAAGCTCCTTTATCAGCTCAATCGCCATCGCCGGGTCCTGCCGGGCCGTGCCTGCGATGACCGCCGACTTGATCTCATCACGGACGAATTCCGGATTCTTCTTCCCATTCTCACGAATCCAATCCATCGCCGCGAACGGATCTTTTTCCGCCAATCGGGAAAGGGATGACTCAACCACCTGTTTGCCCATTCCATCCATCTCAAGAAGCTCCGCCGACCCGGCGTTAAGCGTTAGCGCCGCTTCGGGGCTTTGGTTGGCGAGCATCATGATGGAAAACCCGATGATCCCCTTCCGAATTTCATCCCCGATCTCAGTGCTTTTTTTGAGTTCGGCGACCACCCCCTTCAACTGCCCCTCATCAAGATCAAGGAACCGCTTGATCATCTCCATCGTCTCCTGGCGGATCGCCTCATCTTCCGGCCCACCATCGCCCTCTCGATTCTCCAGTTTCTTGGCGAAGGCGATCAGCTCTACCGCGAAAGACTTCATCTCAGCCTCTCGATCCACACTTCCATCACGCTCAAGCGGCCTCATCATCAAACCGATGTCGCCACCCTCCTCGACAGAAATCCCAAACTCTGCCGCCTCATCGACGACGAGCCAATGCTCGATCCTGACTCGCTTCAGCTCTTCATGATTGCGCCATCCGAGCAAGACTGTGAGCGCGATGATCAGCAGGGCGATGGCAACCGAAACTTTCATGATGAAAATCCTACTCTTGAATGATGGGCACCGTCGCCCCGCCACCAATTTCTTCCAACAGCTTCGCCCGTTGCGATTCGTCGCGGATGCGCTCAGCCAAGGTCCTTGAAATTTCGGATGATTGTTGAGCCTGATGATTCTCCGAGAGAAACGAAATGATCAGATCATCCCCAGCACCTTCCGCATGCAGGGTTTCAATCATCTTCACTCGATCATCGAAGCTCGATTCTCCACCCCAAATGTTGGCAAGCGATTTCCCGGTGATGGCATCAGCCTTGTCGGGCGATTGAGTCGCGGCCCAGGCCCTCACTTCATCCACCCCCGCCCGATCAACCTCGCCATCCCATCCCAGCCCCTGAATCCGACTTTGAGCCGCATGAGCGACAATCGCTTCCTTCTCGGAGGTCGTCGCCTGAATGTTGGAAATAAAGCCATCGACCTGATCAAAATCCTTCCTCGCCATGGCTGAAACCGCCGCGTTGAAAGCCTCGCCACGCTCTTCTTCGGGCACGACCGCCCTCACCAAATCCGCGAAAGCCTTATGGGACTCCTCCTTCAGTCCCGAGAAAAGCCCCGCATTGAAAACCTGCTTGCGTTGATCTTCCGGCAGGGCCTCGATGCGGAGCTGGGCATCGCCGGGGGCACTGGTGAGAAGCCTTCGAATGGCCACCGCCTCAAAGCGGAGCCGTGCATCACTCCGACCGTCCAGTTTTTTGCTCTCGAAGCTACCTCTGGAAATCTCGGCATCAAACCACGCCAGCGCGGTGGCAGGATCTTTTTTCTGCCACTGTTGGAAGGCATTGGAAAGCTGCCATGACATCCCGTTGCCCTGATCATTCACCTGATCAAGCCAGCGATCGAGCGCCGCCTTGGGATCTTTTTGAGCCAGCATCCCGACGAGAATTCCGTCCAAGGCCTTTCGAACCTCTCGGGAAAGGTCGAGCCCGTCGATCTTATCAAGTTCGGCAAGCAACTGCTCGCCGCTCAAAGCCGTCAGCGAGGTCTGCAACTCCATCATCGTCCGCATGTCGGACAATTGCCCGTTCTCGCCCTTCGCCATTTTGCTACCGAGACTCATCCAATCGATCTCACGATCAGTCTCCCCTTTCTGCTCCTTCATCCGAGTCGCCAAAGACTGATCACTTCCAGCACCCCATCCCCTCCGAGCCATCGCGATCTTCTCCCGCAGGACCACCGTCTCACGCTTAAGCTCGCGAATGGACGAGCCCTGAACACCAAGCCAGACACCACCCATCACCAAGGCCGTCAAGGGAGGGATCAGACTGCGGAGATTCATAAAACAAGAAGAACTCAGATCTATCCGATGACCACCGCCTCGTCCAATTCATTCAGCGTCTCAGCAACGGATCGGCCGACAACCTCACACATCGATCGAGACGGAATGTCGATGCCACCTATCGCCGGGACGACGCAAGAAACTTCGTCACTCCGATGCCTGGCACCAATCACTCATCCTGAAATTACTCATCCCACGGTCGGCCCCGATTGTTTTCGGGGTCGACCATTTTCCCACCCAAGCCAAACCACTCACCTTTCCCTTCCCGAATTGGCCGGGAAAGGTTACCCGCTTCCGCCATGAAAAAGGCCGCCCGCATCACACTGACCATCGTCCGGCGAACCCTCGGCTACGGACTACTCGTGACCTTCGCCTCGCTCGTCTCCGTCGCCATCTACGTTCTCAATCAGCGCGGCGACCTCAGCCTGTGGCATGAAGTCGATCTCAATGAGGAATTCAAAGCAAAGTCCGACGTCACGGATTTTGAAGGCTACCTCGCCCTCGAAGACCGCCTCTTCGCCGAACTCGAAGAAAAGGTCTACAAGAAGACCCCACCCGGCGACGCCAAAATCATCAACCGCTACCAAAAAGGCAGCATGATGGATCCCACCAGCAATGCCACCAACTGGAACCGGACCTTCGTCATGGCAAAAAGTGAGCCGAAAGCCGGCGTGCTACTCCTCCATGGCATGTCTGACTCGCCCTACAGTCTGAGGCATCTCGGTCAGACATTCCATGACTCCGGTGCCATGGTGATCGGCATGCGCGTGCCCGGCCACGGCACCGCGCCCAGTGGCCTCATCGAGACCACTTGGAAAGATATGGCCGCTGCAGTTAGACTCACCGCCAAACACCTCAAGCGGAGCATCGGAGACAAGCCACTTTACATCGTCGGCTACTCGAACGGCGGTGCCCTTTCCGTGAACTACGCCTTGGAGTGCCTCGATGACGAGACTCTCCCACGTCCCGAAGGGCTCGTTCTCCTCTCTCCGGAAATCGGCGTCTCGAAAGCCGCCGCCCTCGCCGTCTGGCAAGGCCGCATCGGCCACTGGCTCGGACTCGAAAAACTCGCCTGGAACTCGATCTCCGTCGAATACGATCCCTTCAAATACAGCTCCTTCGCCGTCAACGCCGGTGACCAAGCCTACCGCATCACCGCCGCCATCGACAAGCGACTCGACAAGCTCTCCAAACAAGGTGCCCTCAACGATTTCCCAAAAACCCTCGCCTTCCAATCGGCCGTCGATGCCACCGTCTCTGCACCCGCACTCGTCTCCCGACTTTTCGATCGACTTCCGGAAAATGGCCACGAACTTGTCGTCTTCGACCTCAACTACAGCGAGTACATCGAACATTTATTCGCCAAGACTCCCTCCGCCGATCTGGAGAAATTACTCACCCGGGCGAATCAAAATTTCTCACTCAGCGTCGTGACCAATGCCACGGATCAGGCGGAGCCGACCCCGCAGGTTTCGATCAGACATCGCAAAGTCGGCACCGCCGAATTCACCACCGAAGCCACCGACATGGCCTGGCCCAAGCAGATTTTTTCTCTCTCCCACGTCGCCCTTCCGTTCCCGGAAAGCGACCCGCTCTACGGCAGCGGCCAAGGCGGAAAAACCCCGACCCTCGGCAACCGATCCCTGCGCGGCGAGCGCGGCACCCTGCTCATCAGTCCCGGCGAAATGCTCCGCCAGAAATGGAATCCCTTCTATCCATGGCTTGAAAAACGCAGCCTCGAGTTCCTCGACCTCACCCGACCAGCCGAAGCGCCCATCTCCGAATAACGGCACAGCCACTCTCCGCGCCTTGACACCCTTCCTCTGAAACGGATTCTCATCCACCAAAGCATCCCTGACCGCATGACCTTATTTTTCCGCCTGAAACTCACACTACTCTTCTGCCTCGCGGCCGCCAGCTGCTACGCACCGATCAATATCCACGAAGTCAAGCCAACGAGACCCGCACCGATGGTCGTCAGCGAGGCCTCTCTCAAAGCTGCTTCAAAGCCATCCAAGAGCGCGCCATTCGAACAAGCCGCCGCCACGCTCGAAGACATCCGCCTCGCCTATGACCGCCTCGCCGTCGGAGACGCCAGCGCCCTTCCCGAATACAACTTCCTCACCGCACGCTTCATCGAGCAGATCAAGGAAGCAGGCGTGAAACCCTGGATGAACGAGATCCGACTTTCCGGACCGAAAACCCAATTCGTCCTTCGTGGCAACCAACCCGCCGACCTCGATGCCGAAAGGCGTGACTTCATCGCCGCAGACACTCTCGATTTCACAGGCTCACTCGCACAAGAACCATCCATCGAGGAAGGTGCCGGAGCCCCCCTCCTCGCGATCATCAGCACCCCTCCGACCGATAACGAGTCCTTCGACAAGAACCTACGCTATCGCAACGTCACCGCCGTCATTCACTTCAGCGGCAACAAAGCAACCGTCGAACTCGAAGACCCCTACGAGACCAACAACATCACCATCGGCAGCCATCGCTACCCACTACATGCCGACTTCGGCGCGAACGTCTCCTACGCCCTCTCCACCACACGCATCGACAAGCTCGGCCTCGCCCGCCTGCTCAATCCCGAGCGCTTCAGCAACACCTGCCGCCTCAGCAAGCTCCAGCCCTACGACCCGAATCGCATCCCCGTGCTGATGGTCCACGGACTCCAGAGCACCCCCGCTACCTGGGTGCCGATGTACTTCGAGCTGATGAAGGACCCACAGATCCGCGAGAAATACCAGTTCTGGATCTTCAGCTACTCCAGTGGCTATCCCTATCCCTATTCCGCCGCCCTTCTTCGCCAGGAACTCGATCGCATGAACCGCGCCCACCCCGGGCACAAAGACATCGTCATGATGGGCCACAGCATGGGCAGCCTCGTGACCCGCCTGATGATCACCGATGTTGGCGATACCATGTGGCTCGATCTCTTCGGCAAACCACCATCCGAAACGAAGATCTCCGGGGAAAGCCGAGAGATCCTAGAAGAATCACTGATCTTCAACGCCCGCCCTGAAATCGCCCGCGCCATCTTTTTCTCCGCCCCCCACAAGGGCAGCGTCATCGCCACCAGCTGGATCGGAAGACTGGGCTCCAAGCTCGTTCGCGCCCCCGCCTTCATCGCGGATACCCGGGACTCAATGGTCAGCATCATCACCGCCGACCCCTCCGCCCTCACCCTCAACCGCGCCCCTAACAGTATCGACACCCTCGCCCCGAACAACCGCTTCGTTCTCGCCATCAACAAGTATCCCGTCGTCAGCCGCGTCCCCTACCACTCGGTCATGGGCGACCGCGGAAAAGGAGACACGCCGAACTCAAGCGACGGCATCGTCGCCTACTGGAGTTCTCACCTCGATGGAGCCGTCTCCGAAAAAATTGTCCCCTCCCACCACGGCTCCCACCAGATCCCCGAAGGTATCGAAGAAGGCCGCCGCATCCTCAGAGAACACGCCGGTCTCCGCTGAAAAACTTCTGCCGCAAGCCCGGCATCAGTAACACCACCAAGAGCTGGAGCCGAGCTCCACAGAACTGAACTCGATGCGGCTTAGGTGTCTGGTTCGCCTCTTCTTGTTCTCTTGTAAACGCTCCATACTACCCCCCCGACAAGGTATCCCAAGCCAGCGGCAAGCATCCAATTGCCTGCATACTTCAGGACGAAAATACTGCCGACCACCGCACCGACCAGGAACGCGAAGGTCACAAAAACGGGTATCGATAGCTTCCAGCCTTCGATCTTGTGCCACGCGCTTCATTCCCAGATGAATGCCAAGATCGGTAAAGAGCCCCGTCAAATGCGTCGTCCGTAAGACCACACCACGGTAACGACTCGCCAGCGCGTTCTGTGCTCAACAAACCGCACTTGCGATCAAAATGGTGAGGAGCGGAAAATCCGAATACGAGCAGTGGGCGGCGACCAAAAAAAAAACGCCAAGCACAGAGAGAATCCGACCATACGGCTTCCCGATCTCAAGCGAGGGATGATGGAGTAAAAAGCCGGAAATGATCGCTCCCGAAATGAATCCAAACGTCGCCGTCGTCACATTGATAATGTGAAATCCCTCAGTATTCCCGAGCGTCGAAAGCCCAGAACCAATCCTGGCAATATCTCCCGTGAGATGGCTGACCGATGTCCCCGTCGAAAAGAGAAATCCGGTATTCACGAAAGACGCCCCGAACGCCAACATGCATCCACCAAAGACGATCTGTTGTGGTGTTATGGGGCGCATTTTCTCGTCAAATCGTCAGCTCTTCACCGCTCCCTACCGAGCCAAGTCGCCTGAGGGCTGGCGATGTAGCCCTTAAGCGATTGAAGCTCCAATCGAAAAGCTTCGAAAGCTGGTCCCATTCTCTCTCTTGAAGAAAAATGGCATTCCCGAGCGATTTTGCTTAAAACGACCCAAATTTTGCGCCAGCTTCGCCAGAAATAATTCACAATGACAATACATCAAGAAGCGCCCCATCCTAGGAAAGAGGAAGGCTTCGCCTTGATTGCCACTCTTTCGATCTTCATTTTGCTCTCAGTGCTGGTCGTGGGTCTCATCTCACTTTCAACCGTGAGCCTGAGGAACTCCCAGCGCGGCATGGCGAGAGCGGAAGCCATGGCGAATGCCAGAATGGCGCTCATCATGGCGGTCGGTGAATTGCAGCGGACGGCGGGCCCTGACCAGCGAGTCACCGCCACCGCAGACATCGCCGGCACCGCCTTGGGTGACCCACTTGCCAATGGATCAAGCCCCGAGAACAACGACTCGCTGGATGCCACGCAAAAGGGCCTTTCCAGCGTCCAGCCGGGCACCCGCTACTGGACCGGAGTCTTCGTCAACAATGACGACCCGACAAAAATTTACGAGAAGACCCCCAGCCCCAAGTTGCTTCGCTGGTTGGTCAGCTCTCCAGAGGCCGATACCGACAACCAGGAGACAACCCCTGGCAATGCCCTTTACCAGGTCAAAGCCGATGGATTGCCAGCAAATCCGGAGTCATGCGTCGTACTGGTTGGCCCTGAATCCTTCGGCAACGAGAGCACCACTCAAGATGCCTATGTCGTCGCCCCGCTCGTATCCACCACCTCCCCTGATGGGAAAACGAAAGCCGGTGCCTATGCCTGGTGGATTGGCGACGAAGGGGTGAAATCCCGCATCAACCTGAGCGACCAGGATCGCTTTCCTGAGGACTACGACACCTTGACCGCGCAACGCCGTGGCTGGGAATCGATCGAGGAATTCAGCGACTATCCAACGCCCGATGACCCCAATCACGGGCAACTTCCACGAGTTTTAACCCTGCCGACGACCGAGCTGCTACTGGGCACCAGAGCCTCCACCCCTGAAAAGACCGGCGAGACGCTCTTTCACTCCGCCACCACCACCAGCCGGGGGCTCCTGACCAATGCCCTCGAAGGGGGACTGAAAGTCGACCTCACCACGGCCTTCAGCAATGGCCTCCCTGCGGATGCTCCGGCAAATGCCTACGACAACTATCCCGTCAAAGGCGGTCGAGTGATCCCTCGATCGGGAGGACCTGACTTCTCCCGCTTGAACAAGCTCACTTGGAATCATATCGACGAGTTCGTCAACCGCTCCAAAAACCTTAGCTCGGGGTCCCTGATTGTCAGTGGAGATGGCCAGGACGGAACGGCTAGCATCGCGCCCACGATCATCGACTTTCGGATTCTCCTCGGGGTCAAGGCGATCAAGCGAACAGAGACGCAGTATAAAGTCCATCCCTGCGGCAAAGTGGCCATCACCATTGCCAACCCTTATTCCGTTCCTCTAAAATGGAACAATCCTCTCGAGTTCCAGATCAAGAATCAAACCCCAATCGGAAATCGCCCGTCCCGCATCTGGCAGTTCAACACCACCTGCATCTACCTGCCCAAAGACGAAACCCTGAACCGCGCGGGTAGTGAGCCCGCCGTCTTCAACCAAGCCGTATTCACGATCGAACCCGGCACCTTGGCCCCCGGAGAGGCCTTGGCCTACACCCACGCCGGCCGCACCGTCCGGACCCCGAGGGATTCCGCGAGGAAAGTCGAGGTTCCACTCGCCCCATTCGATTCCGCGAGTCCCTTCGACTTCAATAGCAGCATCGAGATGACCACTGACTCCGTGATGACACTGCCGCAGCCACTAGACGTCCGTGAATCATGGCAGACAAGCTTGGTCGCCTTGGAAATGCGTTTGGCAGGCTCCCGGGGCGCACAATTCCTCAAGCGGATCGAACGCTTCGAACTCGACAATGGCTACTTCTGGCCGACCACGCGAGAGTTCACCCAAAGCATCACGGCACGGCTAACCGGACCCGTTCCCCTGATGCTTTACAGCTTTCAAATGAGCCAGCCAGGAATGGACTACAAGTCCCTGATGCCGGACGGCTATGAACTCGGGCAGCGCGGATCCACCCTGCGCACCTTCATGGACTTCAACTTGCAAGCCACCAACTTCAGCAAGCCCATCGCCAGCTACAATCCGCCGCCTTTCTTCATGGAGAGCAACGACAGCTTCTCCCTACTCCCATTCCGCGCCCCGGGTGGCGACACCGGAACTAGTTTCACGCGCAACCTCGCCGTCAATCCCGTCCGCTGGGGTTACTCCAACCTCAGAGGTTCCGATGCCACGATCCTCTTCACGGTTCCTAAAACGTTCTCCTCCCTGGCCCAATTCCAGCACGCCGATCTCACCAATGACGAGGTGCGCATCTCCATTGGCCACCAACCGGCCTACGCCGTCGGGAACTCCTATGCCTCGCCATTCGTCAAAAGGAACTCCATCAGCGAAAGGCGAGTCGATTATGAATTGATGGGATCAAACAACCAAAGCGGTGCGACCCAGATGCAGCGCACTTATTTCGACATGTCCCACATCCTCAACTCCTGCCTCTGGGACCGATACTTCTTCTCAACCTTGGACAGCAGTGAGGCCGTTCCGCGCAATCCCAACCTGATCCTCTCCGGAAAAGCCCAAACCGGGAACACCTTGTCCGATCCCTCCATCGTCGCCAAAGGACTATTCGTGGATGGTGCCTTCAACGTCAGCTCCACCAACATCAAGGCCTGGAAGGCTCTCCTCGCCTCGACTCGACACCGGACTCACCCCACCGCCGGCGACGAATCACCCCTTGCCAGTTTCCCCCGTAGCCTGGAACAAAGCGAAAGATCCACCACCCCACCAAGCGGCGATTCGAACGACTCCTACGCAGGCCACCGGGTGCTCAGTGATAGCGAAGTGGACCTGCTCGCTCAGGAAATCACCCGCCAGGTCCGCCTGCGCGGCCCCTTCCTCTCGATGTCCCACTTCGTCAACCGCGCCCTCGCCGACATCAGCGACGAAGACAAGGTACCCAGCGGAGCCCCGCAGTTCGCCCTAACCCGCAGCGGTGCCCTGCAACTCGCCCTCGACGAGAGCGGAGTCAATATCAGCCTCGATGGCAGACGCAGTGGCTTCGCCAACATCACGGCAAAGGATGACCGCGTCACCCTCGCCCACAAGCAGGGAGCCCCCCGCGCCGACCTCGACGGCGGCGACACGGGAGGCCGCCCAGCGGATGCCGGTCGTGGCCGAAAAGACTGGGCCGTGACTTCACGCGACAACAACTACGGAGCCGTGGCCAGCATCCTCGCCGATACCCGAGTGCTCTACGATTCGTCTGTTAGAAGCGAGCAGGGCTATCGCTCCACCGCCATTCCCGGATGGATGACCCAGGCCGACCTCCTGCAGGTTTTGGGCCCGTCCCTCACCGTTCGCTCGGACACCTTCACGGTCCGCACCTGCGGCCGCTCCTATGATGCCAGCGGAAAAGTCCTCGCCAGCGCCTACGCAGAAGCCACGGTGCAGCGGCAAATCGACTTCCTCGACCCCGCCAACCCACCCGAGGCAACCCTTTTGGAACTGAACACTACCAACAAGACCTTCGGGCGCCGATTTGAAATCATTTCCTTCCGTTGGCTCTCCGAAAATGAAATCTAAGATCATGCTCCGCTTTCTCGCGCTCTTCTTCCTTGGCTCGCTCGCCACTCTTTCCGGACAAAACGAATCGAATGTCTCCCTAAGCATCGATCTCGTCGCCTGGGGAGATGAAATCGGAGGTCTTAGCCTGAAGTCCGCGGGCAAAGGCGAGACCACCACGGCGCTCTCCTTCACTTACTCCGACCCCGTGAAATACACCGGCCCCGCGCTGCTGGAAATCCATCAGAAGGCCGGAGGCGGCAGCACGAAATTGGAGCAATCCATCTCCGAAGAAGACGCCCTCCACCAATCGATCCCCCTCGAATTCGAAAACGAGCCCGAAGAATCCGCCAATCCCGAAGCCAGCAAATCCCCCATCGTTCGCGAGCTCCTCAAGCGCCGTGAAAAAGAGCCAACTCTCGTCGCCTTGGTCAATCTGCCGACCAACGCCAGGCACGTGACCATCCTCCTAGCACCCGCTGGCCAAGGGACCTTCAAACCTTACCTCATCAACGACGATCCGAGCAAACTCCCACCCGGAAAACTCCGCGTTCACAACCTATCCCCATTCCCCATTGGCATGAGATTCAGTGGCAAGCAAAGCGCCGAGCTCAAACCCGGCAAGAACGCCATTTTCAACGCCGTCAACGGCCAAACGGTTTACGAGCTCTCCTATCAAGGCCCCAAAGGCTGGACCGTTCAGGAGAACAACATCATCCCCGTGCGACCGACCGAGCAAACCCAGCTCATCGTCCTCAAAAGCAACAACTCCTTCTTCCTCTCAAGCGACGGAGCTGCTGGCGGATTCCTGCAACTCGTCACCCTGCGGCGCCCCCTCAATTAACGCCTCATCGCTAACGATTCGATCGCCCCTCCATTCCCAGTAAGCGCCTTCTTCCCAGTAAGCGCCTTCTTCCCAGTCCCTTCCCCCGCCGAAACCCGCCCGGCACTGGAGCCGTCGGAAGCCCCGCTTCCCGACCGAACCGATCTCCCCTTCTTCGTTGCTCTTCAACGCACTACGCAATTCTCAGCAAGACTCAAACTGGCTACCAACACACTGTTTGCCTGGCATTTTTTCTTTTGTCTGGCATTTTTTCTTTTGTCTCGTGGCATTTTTTCTCGGTTTCACTTCTTCGGGTCGTCTTTGACGACTCTTGGGAGGTGAACTCGTAAGGTGCTTCGACAGGGCGGAAACGCCCTTGCTCCATTGTTCCTTTAGCCAAACAACTCGTCTCTCTGGAATTCGATGCTGCACTGTTTGACCTCAACCAATTCCGCTTCGTGCCAGGCGGTCGGTTCGTGCTGGCAGGCACAGGCGACTTGGATGCCGAGCGAGCTCATCGCGGCGATCGCGACTTCAGGTTTGTTGCAGTCCTTACTCAGGTGACCGAGCACCACACGCCGTAGTCCGGCGGGAATCAACTCCGCGACAAGAGCCGCAGTCTGGGCGTTCGAGAGGTGACCGTGGCGCGATGAAATCCGCTGCTTTGTGGACCAGGGACGTTTGGTGTCGGCTTCCAACAACTCGTCATCGTAGTTTGCCTCAATGAAGAGCGCCTGCACGCCGGAGAGCAGATCGCTGACTCGCTTGGTGACGTGTCCGGCATCGCTGACCAGACCGATGGCGCGGCCTTGGCGACGAAAGACGAAACCGACGGGCTCGACGGCATCGTGAGGGACGGCGAAGGACTGAATTTCCAGGTCGCCGACGGCAAAGCACGAGCCACTTTCAAAAAGTTTCCACGAAATCGGGCCGAGATTTTCGCGGACGACGCGACTGGTCGACGGGGTGGCGAAAACCGGCACGGAGAGGGTTTTCATGAGCACCCTGAGTCCGGAGACATGATCGCCGTGCTCGTGGGTGAGCAGAATGCCGCTGAGGCTTTCAGGCTCGACTCCGACGCGACGGAGGCGCAGCACCAGTTGCTTGGCGGAAAGACCGGCATCGACCAGCAAGCGGGTGCCGCCGGACTCGACGACCGCCGCATTCCCCCCGCTACCACTGCCCAAAACTGCGAACCGCATGGCCGGAGAGTGGAATGAAGCAACGCAGGATTGAAAGCTGAATCAAGCGCGCCATGATCCTTACAGGTTTGAAACGAATCCGGATCATCCATCGACTGCGCGTGGCCATGGCCCTCCTGGGCTTCTTGGTGCTCGTCGCATTGTTGGGTGGCCTGTGGTGGGCGAATCACACCGGCTTGCCGGACTCGTGGCGTTCGAAGATCGAAAAAGCCATGGCCCAGCAAGGAATCCACGCCGAAGTGGCAAGCCTGCGCTACCGCCCGCTCCGGGGAATTGAGGCCGGTGAGGTGGTGATCTACGCCGATGCCACCCATACGCGGGTGGTCGCGCGGCTCCACGAACTACTGCTCGATGTCGACCGAACTAAGCTCTCACGCGGCGAAGTGAAGATCGACCGCCTCGACCTCGCCGGCGCGCGGGTATCGCTGGCGGCCGACCCCGAGATTGATGACTCCGAGACTTTGGACATCCTCGATGCTCAGGGCCGCATCCTGATTTCCGACGGTCGCCATTTGGAAATCCAGGGGGCCAGTGGCATGGTGAGTGGCGTTCGTTTGGAGTTCGATGCGGAACTTGACTTGTATCGCCCCAGACCGAACCCGACCCAGGACGAAATTGACCACTCCCGTGCGCAACGTCGGCAGGTCCTTACTACCGTCATCAATTCGCTGGAAAACTGGGGTCCGAAAAGCAGCTCTCCACCGACGATCCGGATCAAAGCCAGTGGCGATCTCGAAGAACCTTCCACCCTCCGTGCCACCATTGATGTCCAGGGGACCGGACTGAAAAGCCACTCGCTCGAAGTCAATCATGTCACCCTACAGGCCGAGTTACGCGGCTCCGTCATCGTCCTCCATCACGCCGACATCAGCACATCCAACGGCACCCTAACAGGTCGCATGGAATACGAAACGGAGAAGACCATCGGTCGGTTTGAAACAAGCTCGAACCTCGACATCGCCGCCCTGCTAGCGAGCCTCGATCTTCCGGTTCCTGAAAAGATTCTGAGCTCTGGCAAACCACCGATCATCGAGGTGCACGGAAGCTTTTCCAAAGAGAACGAAGCATGGAATCTCAAGCTGATGGGAAATGTGGAAGTGGACCAACCGAAGTTTGAACAGCTCTCCGCCGACCGCGCCTCCACCGCATTTTCCTGGGATGGCAAGCAGCTGTTTCTCGAAGACCTCGAAGTGCATGATGGTGAGCACCAAATCACTGGCCGGGCCTTCATTGCTCCCGAGAAAATTCTTTATGAAGCCAAAACGGACCTACCGCCTCCATTTTGGCAGAACGCGATCACCTTCGAGCCGCTGAGCAGCATTCTCGACCGTTTCTCGTCGACGGATGACACCTCAGTCTCCGTGGATTTCCGTGGCACTGCCAACCCCCGCGACAAGAACCAGTGGGCTTTTCAGGGGGAGGCCGCAGCGACCAACATCAGCTACGAAGGCGTCCCCGCAAAGCGAGCCAAAACCACGCTTGATCTCTCCTCGGACCGGCTTGACTTCTCCAAGGGAGAGGTTGAATTCGACTACCAAGACTACCCTCTGCGCAAGGCACACGGAGGCCCTGTGAACGGGCAGGTGAAAGTCGACCTCATTCGCTATGATCGTGAGCCCTCGACCGTCACTGTCCGTCAACTGAAGGGAGAAGCCTGGCCGGGCCCAATCGCTCGGACCTTTGCGCCCAAACTTGCCGAAACGCTTGAGTCCTATGGTTTTCACAGTAACCCCGCGATCGCGGCCGACGGGGTGATTGGAGTGAAGGACGGCCTTCCGAAAACAGACTTCACGGTTCGCTTCGCAACGGCCAAGCCCGCGAACTACGAATTCCTCGGTGCCACGCTTGAAGTTGAAGCACCAAAGGGCGTGGTGCGAGTTCTTCCGGACCGGGTGAAGGTCAGCGGTCTAAACTTCGGGCTCTTTGGTGGTCTGGTCCGGGGAACCTTGGAAAGCATGACGGGCGAAAGCCGGAACATTTCCGGTGAGTTCGATTGGACCAGGCTCGAACTTCCTTCTCTGAGCAAGGCATACGACTTTGATAGCCAACCAAAAGGATTGGTCTCCGGGCGGCTCGACTTCACCCTGCTCGGCGAGGACGTCGCGGGACTGAGTGGTACCGGCCATATCGCCTTGGAAAAGGGCGAGCTTTTTGAAGTACCAATTTTCGGCCCTTTATCACCCGTCATTTCCTCCGTTCTCGGGCGACGAAAGGCCGGCTTTCAGGAAGCCAGTGAAGCCTTCTGCACCTTCACCCTGACGGAAGGAGCCTTGCGCACTCAGGACTTCAGAACCGCTACATCCTCCATCATCTTCACCGGTGATGCCCTGATCAACCTCAGTAAGCTGACGATGTTCATGACCTTGAGAATGAACGCACAGGGACTCTTCGGCGTCATCACCCTGCCACTGCGGCCCTTTTACGGAATGTTCCAATTCCGCGGCACTGGTCCGATCCGTGAGCCGAAATGGACCAATGTGATGTTCACGCGTCCCCCGAAACAACAGGAAGAAACCCTTCTTGAGCCACCAAAAGCGCGACAAATCGAGGAACCGACGAAAACAGACCCTTAGTCATTGCCATGTCGTTTGCGCCCTGGCTGCGAAAAGTCATGCCTTGCACGCCTACTGCTTCAGTGGCACCTTTGTGCCGAAGAGACTCTCCCACTTACCATCCAAACCATCACGACCATGTCAGAAAATTTCGCCAATCCAAAGTCCCTCGATCCTGAAGCCGATTTCTCACAGAGCCCTTCGGTTTCCAAAGCCGCAAACGACCTCCGTGCCGCCGCAGGGGAACGCGCCAAAGAAGTCGCCCACGACACCGCCGAACAGGCCAAAGCCTTAAAAAGTAAAGCGGTCGATACCGCCCAACAGTTCCGCGATGCTGCCACCGAGAAAGCTTTGGCCCTGAAAGCCACCGCCACCGAGAAAGCCACCGCATTCCGCCAGGTTGCCGAGGAAAAAGCCACTCACCTGCGCACGGCCGCTGACGAGCAATGGCACCAGACCCGCGACCGGGCAAAGGACATCCATGTCACCGCCGAAGACTACATTCGCGAGAACCCGACCAAATGTGTGCTCGGTGCCCTGGGTGTCGGTTTCCTGATCGGACTCATCTCGCGCCGCTAATCATCAGCCCGTAACGACTGGTTCACGCACCCACGCCTCCGGCAAACCAATGGAGCGCGCACGGCCTTGCCGACCAATGATCGACGCACCCGAGACCCCAGCACCCCAGTCCCCTCAAGATGAGGGATGGATGGCCGCTGCATTGAGTTTTATCTCCGCGAGAATCGAGCTGATCAAGCTCGAGGCCCACGATGCAGGTCGGGAAGCCGCGAAACGCGGCTTCCTGCTCGTCGTCATTCTCATCGGCACTTTTTTCGTCTGGCTTCTCGGCGTCGCCGGGCTCATCGGCTGGATTTCAGCGAGCCAGTCGTGGAGTTGGTATGCGGTCACCTTCGCTGTTGCCGGAATTCATTTGCTATTCGTCATCATTTCCGCCGTGCTTCTCAAAAAACCGGCCGCACCCCCGTTCCCTCTAACTCGCGCGGAACTCTCAAAAGATCAAGCATGGCTCGAGACCCTCAAAAACGACCCGAAATCGCCGAACTGATGCGCCGCATCGAGATCTCGCGCGCCAGCGTCGGGAACCATGTGGTTCAGCTCAAGCGCAGGCTCGATGTGCCTTCGCGGCTTAAGCGCTCGGTCACCACCAGCCCTCTCGCATGGTTCGGCGGCTCGCTCGGAGCCGGGGTGATCGCCAGCCGGATCTTCCTTCGAAAGCCGAAAAAAGTGGAATCCAAATCGAAGGGACTCAGCGGCCTTCTTTTTGCCACCCTGGTGACACTGATGAAGCCCGCCATCCGCAAATTGCTCATGTCTGAGTTACAACGTCGTTTCAAAGTCCATACCGGTTGGCAAAACCCATCCCAGGAGACACACTTGCCGCTTTCCAAGCATCAGGCCCCACCCTCTAACTAACCCCACTCATGTCCGATCACCAAGTGCTCGACCACGTCGACCAGTATCTCCGCCTCGGCCGCGAATACGGTTGCTCCGACGTCCACCTCGCAACGACCTTCCCACCGGCATGGAGACGCTTCGGCCAGCTCCAGCCTATTTGGGACGACCACGACCCCCTCACCGCTGAAGACACGGAACGTCTCGCACGCTCCTTCCTCCAAGACCGGGAGTGGAACCGCCTCCAGGACAAGGGCGACGTCGACTTTGCCTACGCCAACGAAGAAGGCCGCTTCCGGGCCTCGGTGATCAAGCAGCGCCTCGGGATCGACATGGTTTTCCGCATCATCGACTCAAAGATCCGCTCGATGGAAGACCTCCAGTTGCCGATGGATCACCTACTGCCACTGACCCGCTACCAAAACGGACTGATCCTCGTGACAGGAGCCGTAGGATCCGGGAAGTCCACCACCCTCGCCGCGCTCGTTGACTTCATCAACTCCGACCGCGAAGACCACATCCTCACGCTCGAAGACCCCATCGAATACGTCTTCGACTCCAAGAACTGCCACGTCAACCAACGCGAAGTTCACATCCACACCGAATCTTTCGCCAAGGCCCTTCGCGGTGCCCTGCGGGAAGACCCGGACGTGATTATGGTCGGAGAAATGCGCGATCTGGAAACTATCCAGCTCGCCCTAACAGCCGCCGAAACCGGTCACTTGGTGCTCGGCACCCTTCACACCGGCAACGGCCCACGGACCCTTGACCGTATCCTCGACGTATTCCCCACCGACCAGCGCGGTCAGATCCGCATCATGGTTTCCGAATCACTGCGTGGCATCCTTTCCCAGCAACTCGTCCCTCGCGCCGACGGCAGCGGTCGCGTGATGGCGCTCGAGCTTCTTGTCAACACCGCCGCCGTTTCGAACTGCATTCGTGAAGGCAAGACCTTCATGCTCCCGGGCGTCATGCAGACCGGTAAGAACGTCGGAATGATCACCATGGACGAATCCTTGAGACAGCTCTACATCAAGGGCCTCATCGCCAAAGAGGAAGCCCTCTACCGAGCCGAAGACAAGGTCCAGATGGAGGCCTTTTTCCAATCCTAACAGCCCTAACTGAAGACCATCATGGCCGAAATCGATCGCCTCTTCCAACACCTCGTCGCCACCAAGGGTTCCGACCTCCACCTTTCCGAAGGCCAGCCGCCGAAGACTCGCGTCCACGGTGCCGTCACCGCCATCGAAGGCGAAGCCGTTCTGGATCACGACACGATCCACCGCATGCTTGAGGAAATCTGTGATCCTAAAGCCTGGGAACTCTACCTCAAGACAGGCGACCTCGACTTTGCCTACTCGATGGACGAGGAGTCGCGCTTCCGCTGCAACTACCTCAAGCAGAACTACGGCCTCGCCGCCGTGTTCCGACTGATCCCAACCGAGATCATGTCGCTCGAAAGCCTTGGCGTACCGGAAGTCGTCAAACGTTTCGCCCACATCCGCTCTGGTCTCGTGCTCGTCACTGGCCCGACCGGCTCCGGCAAATCCACGACACTCGCCGCATTGCTCGATTACATCAACACGAACTACGCCCGCCACATCATCACCATCGAGGAGCCAATCGAATTCGTCCACCGGAACAAGAGATCGATCCTCACCCAGCGCGAGGTTCCGATCCAGACACCCTCTTTCTCCGACGGACTGCGCGCCGCCCTGCGTGAAGATGCCGACATCGTTCTCGTTGGCGAGATGCGGGACCTCGAAACCATCTCACTCGCCCTCACCGCAGCCGAAACTGGTCTGCTCGTTTTCGGAACGCTTCACACGAACAACGCCCGCAAGACCGTCGACCGGATCATCGACGTCTTCCCTGCCGATCAGCAGTCTCAGGTCCGCACCATGTTGGCGGCCTCGCTTCGCGGCGTGCTCGCCCAACTGCTATGCAAACGCATCGACCGCCCTGGTCGAGTCGCCGTTCACGAAATCATGTTCGCCACCCCGGCGGTCTCCGCGATTATCCGTGAAGGGGCGACTCAGAAGCTCTACGACGTCATCACCGGTGGTAAAGGTGAGGGCATGCAGTTCATGGACGAGGCCATCTGGGCACGACTTCAAGAAGGCGCGATCGCCCCCGCCGAGGCCTACATGAAGGCGATCGACAAGACTCGCTTCAAGAAGTTCCTGCCGCCTGCCGATGCCGCGCTCGGAGAAGCTTCCGGTGAAAGCCCCATGGATCATTGATGTTCAAGTGCCAAAACCTCCGTGGTCTTAACGCCGCTTCCAAGATCCGGTAAATCAAAGCGTCCAAGCAGCCGCATGGATCGATGCCCCCGGTGTCATCACATGCTGCTGTCCCTCTTGCGGTATTCGTCTCACCGTTCCGGAGTCGATGGCATCTCAGGCTTTTGCCCGAGGTGCTCCGCAACCATTCAGGCCCCGAACCCGTCTTCGCGGACTGGAAGAGCTGGTGGGCCTGTAACCCTTGATTTCAGAACATCAGAATGAAAAGGTCGGCTCTAAAAGATCTCCTCTGAGTTCCTTAAAGGCTTGCTCGATCTCGGTGAGCTGAAGCTGGAGGCTGTCAATGCCACCTCGGCACACTCGCTTACGCGATGCCGGAACTGGTAGAACAACTCGGGATCATGCGTTATGGGCGTCGTCCACGCTTCGCCGATACGTTTTCCAGTTCTGGGCAAATTCCCTTCGAGGCGGCGAGGCTTGGTTGTGACGTCGATGACTCTGATCTCAACCCTTTCGCCTACCATGCTCACCTCGAGCGCGTTCGATATCGTTGGCAGATCGAAGATAGGGCAGGAAAAACTTGCGAAACAGCAGAAGGAACTCGTCGCCAAACTACGGGACGAGGTGGATGCTCTCGGAATCGAGACGGATGGCAAGGGTTGGAGGGCGCGTGCTTATCTCTACGGTGTCGAAGCACGCATGCCCGATGGATGGATGACTTGTGCCTCTACTTCCTGGCCAACTCGTAAGTGTGGACGATGCCGCAATCATCGAATTGGTGATAGATGAAAAGCGGAAATGCGATGACATCAAATTGCACCGCTGAGGAAATGAAAGTGGCGTCGAGAGGCACGGTGCGGACCGCTGGACGCCGTGATGTTGCAGATCAACCGCGAAAGCGCCTTCAGACATCATCAACTTGATAACTGGGTCAGAGCGGAGAAATACATTTCAGGACGGGTGGTGGACCTTGGAGGAAAAACCAAACCCAACATCCACCTTGTCCTGCCGTCAAACGAATCGCTCAAGATCGAAGCCGGCGAGAGTCAGCTTCAAGGGGCTGATTACCTTTACAAGGCGATCACATTGAACGTCACCGCGATGGAGCACATCCGCACGGGTGAGTTGCGGGATCTCCGGCATCAGTTTTGCGGAACGATACCTGTCCGATTCATTCGACGGCGGTGGACTACTTCAGGCACTGGGTGGCGAACGGACACCTGCTCTGCCTTTCCACCTTGGTCGTATCGGAGTTTGAAGTCGGCCAACCGGCGAGCGATCTTCCGTTGCAACATTTCCATAATTTCTTCTGAGTGCGGATGTCGTTGCTGTTAATCGCACTATCTCGAAGAATCCCGCAGCGCCACCGTCCGGTTAAAGACCAGCTTCTCACCAGTGACATGATCGCGCCGATCTGCCACGAAGTAGCCAACACGCTCGAACTGACAGACCGACTCTGGCTCGGCACCCGCCAACATCGGCTCAACCCAAGCTCTCACCGTTTGCAGCGAATCTGGATTGAGCACAGAAACAAAGCCATCTTCCGCACCGTCCGGATCAGGAACTGTGAACAGCCGATCATATAAGCGCACCTCCGCCTCACGGCCCTCCTTCGCGGAAACCCAGTGGATCGCGGCCTTGCACTTCACTCCTTCCGGAGGGTCGCTGCCGATCGTTCCCGGGAGATACTCGCAGTGAACTTCGGCGACATTCCCTGCGGCATCCTTTTCAAAGCCCGTGCACTTCACGATGTAGCCACCACGCAGTCGCACATAGCGATCCGGTCCCAGACGGAAAAACTTGTTCGGCGGATCCTCCATGAAGTCCTCACGCTCGATCCACAGTTCACGAGTCAGCACCACGTTCCGCTCTCCCATCTCCGGCTTGCCGGGATGGTTTGGCACCGGCACGTCCTCACTACGATCTTCCTCGTAGTTCGTAATGATCAGCTTGAGCGGATCAAGCACCGCCATGCGGCGTGGGGCCACCTCATTGAGATAGCCGCGAACCTCATGCTCTAACAGCGCGATGTCAGTCGTGCCCTTGAACTTCGTAATTCCCAGCCCCTTGCAGAACGATCGAATCGCCGCCGCAGGGTATCCGCGACGACGAAGCCCCGAAAGCGTCGGCATCCGAGGATCATCCCAACCATTCACCATGCCCTCCTTCACCAGCGTCAGCAGCTTGCGCTTGCTCATCACCGTGTAGTTGAGATTCAGGCGGGAAAACTCGATCTGACGCGGCTGCGCGGGCACTGGGCAGTTGGCAATCACCCATTCGTAGAATGGCCGATGGATTTCGAACTCCAGCGTGCAAAGCGAGTGGGTCACAAGCTCCTTGGCATCCTCCAATGGATGCGCGAAATCATACATCGGATAAATGCACCAGGCATCTCCGGTGTTGTGGTGATGGGCATGAAGCACACGATAAATCACCGGGTCCCGCATCACCATATTCGGCGATGCCATATCAATCTTCGCACGCAACACGGCCTCACCTTCCTTGAAACCTCCCGCACGCATCCTGGCAAAAAGCTCGAGGTTCTCCTCCACCGTCGCATCACGCTGCGGCGCGTTGGTTCCCGGAACCTGCAGATTGCCACGGGTTTCCTTAATCTTCTCCGGTGTCTGCTGGTCGACGTAGGCCAAACCTTTTTCAATTAGCGCGATCGCACAGTCGTGAAAGAACTCAAAGTAGTCACTCGCGAAGTAGAGATCATCGCCCCAATCAAAGCCGAGCCACTTGACGTCTTCCTTGATGCTCTCGACATACTCCGTCTCTTCCTTCTCAGGATTCGTATCATCGAAGCGAAGATGACACTTCGCCCCCGTCGCCGTGTTTTCCTGCGCGATGCCAAAGCTCAGGCAGATCGCCTTCGCATGACCAATGTGCAGGTAACCATTCGGTTCCGGCGGGAATCGCGTAATCGTCGTCGCATGCTTCCCACTCGCCAAATCGGCGGCGATGATTTCACGGATGAAGTCGAGCTTCGGTGTTTCAGTTTCGGACATGATGAAGAGTGTGGATTAAACCGCAGATAAACGCGGATGGACGCTGATTTTTGGAAATCCTACTTCGCCAGCTCCTCCAACAGAGCCTGGTTCAAGCGAATGCCGGATTCGAAATTCACGACTGGGAAATTTTCGTTCGGCGAGTGAATCTGAGCATCGGCCAATGCCAGCCCCAAGAGCAAGGTGTCGGCTCCGAGGATATCCTTTAGATCCTGGATGATGGGAATACTTCCCCCTTCGCGGATCAGCATCGGCTCCTTGCCAAAGGCAGTCTTGAGCGCCCTTTGGGCGGCCTTGCCAAATTCTGCCTGGGGATCGACGTGATAAGGCCGTCCGTCATGCCCCGGAACCACTTCAATCCTGACTCCTGCCGGGCAGTGTTTCTCAAAGTGGGCCCTCACCTTTTGCATGATGTCCGCCGGGTCCTGATCGGGAACGAGGCGGAAGGAGAACTTCGCCATGGCGCTCGAGGGGATCACTGTCTTCGACCCCTCACCCTGATAACCTCCACCGATGCCGTTCACTTCAGCCGTCGGGCGTGCCCATGTCTGCTCAGCCGCCGAATAACCCGCCTCACCGAAGATCGAAGGCGATCCCGTCACCTCCAAAAACTCCGCATCCGAGACTCCCGGCACCTTCGCCCACATTTCGCGCTCCCACGCTTCGAGCGGTCGGACATCGTCATAAAAGCCTTCGACGAGAATCTTCCCCTCCGCATCGTGAAGACTCGCGACAAGTCGCGACACCGCCGTCGCCGGATTCGCGACTGCGCCGCCGAATAGACCGGAGTGCAGATCCTTGCTCGGGCCATGGACGACGACTTCACAACAAGAAATGCCACGCAGGCCATATCCCATCGTCGGCACGCCCGGTGCCACCATTCCGGTGTCCGACACGGCGATCACATCGCAGGCCAGCATCTCACGGTTCTCCTTGAGAAAGGCCGCGAGGTGCGGACTGCCGATCTCCTCCTCTCCTTCAAAGAGAAAGATGAGATTCACCGGCAGATCCCCTTTTTCCGCCATCGTCTTCCCGGCACCCAGTAGGTGGGAAAACATTTGACCCTTATTGTCGGTCGCGCCGCGCGCCCAAATCCGACCATCGCGGATTTCAGGTTCGAAAGGCTTGCTCGACCAGAGTTCAAGCGGGTCGACCGGCTGCACGTCATAGTGGCCATAGATTAGCACCGTGCGTCGGCCAGGCTGGTGCTTGTTCTTGGCGATCACCACCGGATGAAGCGGCGTTTCATGGAGCTCCGCCGAGAGACCGAGGCTTGTCGCCTTTCCCACCACCCACTCCGCGCAAGCACGCACGTCACCGGCATGCCGGGAGTCCGTCGAGATACTAGGGAAACGCAAAAACTCAAAAAGCTGTTCCAATTCGGAAGTCATTGCGCACTCATGCCCCCGGCCCATCACTCGGGCAAGAGCAAACCCTCAGGTAGTTTCTTCAGACATCCGCTTGATTCTTGCTTTCACCCCGACTCATCTAGCATTAACCTCTTCTAAAGACAAAAGCACTAGTGACCTCCTCAGCCCAACCTCCCGAGAAAACCAGGCCCAGAATCCTCGTCGTCACCCCCGAGATCACCTACCTGCCGGAAGGCATGGGGAACCTCGCCCAGCGACTTTCCGCCAAAGCCGGAGGCATGGCCGATGTCTCCGCATCACTGGTCAAGGCTCTTTACGATCAGGGTGCCGATGTCCACGTCGCCCTGCCGAATTACCGCAAGATGTTCCACCTCGATGTGGCTCACGTGCATGAATACGAATTTGGGCGAGTAAGCAGGGCACTCCCGGAGCAACGCATTCACCTCGCCGAGGACCGCGTCTTTTACCACCGCCAGCGGGTGTACAGCGAAAAGGAAAACCACCTCATCTCGCTTGCCTTCCAGCGCGAGGTCATCAACCACATCATCCCCCAGGTCCGCCCCCACCTCATCCACTGCAATGACTGGATGACCGGATTGATCCCCGCCGTCGCCAAGCGCCATGGCATCAAATCCATCTTCACCGTCCACAACATCCACACCGAGCGGATGACTCTGGAAACCATCGAGGACCGTGGAATCGATGCGGCCGACTTTTGGCAGTATCTCTACTTCAAGAGACCTCCCTACAACTATGAGGAGTCCCGAAACTCCAACCCGGTCGACCTCCTTGCCACCGGCATCATGTCCGCCGATCACGTGAACTCGGTTAGCCCGAAGTTCCTCTCGGAAGTCGTCGATGGAGTCCACGAGCACATTCCCGGACACATCCGCCACGAACTCTGGGCAAAGTGTCATCACGGTGCCGCCAGCGGAATTCTCAATGCGCCCGACCCGACCTTCAACCCGGTCCGGGACAGCTACATCAAAGACCACTTCTCGGTCGACACCGTGATGGCCGGCAAAGCCGCCAACAAGAAGCGCCTTCAGGAAACTCTCGGTCTCAAGATCGATCCGAATGCACCGCTCCTATTCTGGCCGTCCCGGCTCGATCCGGTGCAAAAAGGCTGCCATCTCGTCACCGAAATCCTTCACCAACTCATCACCGACTACAAACAGGACGGCCTCCAGATCGCCGTGATTGCCAGTGGATCTTACCAGCCACACTTCCAAGACATCGTCCGTAACTTTGATTTGCAGGAGCAAGTGGCGGTTTGTGATTTCACCGAAGAACTCTCCCACCTCGGCTACGCCGCTGCCGACTTTGTCCTGATGCCTTCATCCTTCGAACCATGTGGTCTGCCGCAGATGATCGCACCAAAGTATGGAGCCATGACCATCGCCCACGACACCGGCGGACTTCACGACACCGTCGAGCCCCTCAATGTCGATGCCGAAACCGGAAACGGGTTCCTCTTCAACATCTTCGATGCCGCCGGCCTTCGCTGGGCAATCGACAATGCCATCAACTTCCACCGGCTCCCGACGGATGTCCGGGAAGCCCACTTGCAGCGCATCATGCGCGACGCCAAAACCCGCTTCAACCACAACGCGACCGCCGCCGAGTATATCCGACGCTATGAAGAGATTCTCGGTCAGCCAATCAGCGAAGCGCTCACGTTGGACAAGTAGTTAGACCGGCGGCTCAGCGCTTTTCTCGCTCCTCTTTCAGTGTCGCCAAGGCATCAAAGAGCGCGAAAAGCAGGACAAAGAGGCATAGTAACCCGCAAGCGCCCCAGTAGAGGCCGAAGCGAAGAAGCGACTCCTTCAACCAGTCATCGATTCCCCACATCCCGAGCGCCAGCATCGCCAGCATCGCGAAGGCAAAGGCACCAAGCGCACTCCGTCGATGACTCCGATCCATCAAGATCGCCTCAGCGATTCCCTTGTTCACCGCCCACTGGCTCCCACGCTTGCGACTCATCACCGACAAGCTACCGCCTAAGCCGCTCGTGCCAAGTGCTCAGGCAGATGAAAAAACCACGGCAGCCTGACAGGTGCTTTGGGGGCACCCCCCACGATCGCAGCCCCATCACAAAGGAGCGCTAATCGGTGAACCGAGAACCGAGATACGGCCGGTGTCCAAGCTGTAAATCCAGCTGTGCACATCGACCTTCTGCCCACGTTCCCAAGCGTACTCGAGAATGGTGGTGCGCGCGACGTTGTCGGCATTCGCCAAAACGTTCAGCTCACAGAGCCGGTCGACGGCCTTCAGAGGATCGAGCCCCGCTAGTTCGTCGCTACGCCGCCGCGCAATGTTCCGGATGTGACGAAGCCAATTGTCGACCACGCCGAAGCGTTCGGTCCCCAACGCAGCTTTCACCCCGCCGCATCCGTAGTGACCGCAAACGATGACATGCTTCACCTTGAGGATATCGACGGCAAACTGCAGCACCGAGAGAAGATTCATGTCCGTCTGAACGACCACGTTGGCCACGTTCCGATGCACGAAAACCTCTCCGGGGGCTAGGCCTGCAATCTGATTTGCAGGCACCCGGCTGTCCGAGCAACCAATCCACAAATACTCTGGAGTTTGTTGATTCACCAAACGCGCAAAAAACTCGGGATCCGCCGCGACTCGTTCAGCCGCCCAACGACGATTGTTCTCCAGCAGGTTTTCCAAACTCTCCACGCCCCCATCATTCTCATTAAAGGCCGCTTGTCTACCCTCTCTCTGCCGATTCCGTCTTGCTCCAATGCCCGCTCGCGGTGCTACTGGAGGCGTGTCTGATCTCTTCATCCATGACTCCGCAGCGCAACGCCCCAGCGAACCGTCGGCGGACGAGCCATTGGCCGCCCGGATGCGGCCTCGAACGATTGGGGAAATCGCCGGGCAGCAGCACATCCTCGCCGCAGACAAGCTGCTCCGCCGGGCCATCGAGTCCGACCGCTTCACCTCACTGATCTTCTACGGACCACCCGGCACCGGGAAAACGACGCTCGCTTCTGTCATCGCACGCTCGACCGGCTCCCGCTTCGAATCACTCAACGGCGTCGAGTCGAACGTCGCCGAAATCCGTGCGAAAATCGATCAAGCCCGTAGCATGCGGGATCTACGGAAACAAACGACGGTCCTCTTTATCGACGAGATCCACCGTTTCAACAAAGCCCAACAGGACGTCCTGCTTCCTCACATCGAGCGAGGCACGCTGCGGTTTATTGGAGCCACCACCCACAACCCCTACTTCTACGTCAACTCCCCGCTGGTCTCGAGATCCCAGATTTTCCAGCTTGAAGGCGTTGCCACCGCGGACCTCATCCCAGTCCTCGAACGCGCCATCACCGATCCCGAACGTGGACTCGGACATTTGAAAATCGAGGCAGCACCCGAAGCCCTTCGGCACCTCGCCGAGATGTCCGACGGCGACGTCCGCAGGGCACTAACAGCGCTCGAACTCGCGATCCTGACCACCCATCCAAGCCACGACGACACGATTCGTCTCACCTTGGAGGTCGCCGAGGAATCAATTCAGAAAAAGGCGATTGTCTATGATGCCGATGGGGATTCTCACTACGACACGATTTCTGCATTCATCAAATCGATCCGCGGCTCCGACCCCGACGCCGCGCTCTATTGGTTAGCAAAAATGCTGACTGCCGGTGAAGACCCGCGCTTCATCGCGCGGCGACTCGTCATTTCCGCCAGCGAGGACATCGGCCTCGCTGACTCTGGCGCACTGCGGGTCGCCATGGATGCCCAGCAAGCTTTCGAATTCATCGGCATGCCCGAAGGCCGCATTCCCCTCGCCCACGCCACCGTTTACCTCGCCACCGCCCCGAAATCGAACAGCGCTTACGCCGCGATTGGAGCGGCGATGAAAGATGTGGAAAGCGGACGGACTCTCGCCGTGCCCGAGCACCTGCGGACCGGGACCCGCAAAAAACTCGCCTCGGCCAGCGGCACCGAGGACGAAAAGCTGAACTATCTCTATGCCCACGATTACGAAGGCGGCTACGTCCCTCAGGCC
>Ga0210024_1000766_pt1 | contig 29118 bp, 30 predicted proteins | sample CryGeymeta201525_FD_183988 | JGI IMG/M metagenome (GOLD analysis project Ga0210024, IMG submission 183988) | Groundwater microbial communities from Crystal Geyser aquifers in Utah, USA - Crystal Geyser metaG 2015-25 (SPAdes) (version 2) | ecosystem: Environmental > Aquatic > Deep subsurface >...
CCCAGCCAAAGCCACCAAAAAATGAACATCGCACACTCACCCCCCATTCTGTTTTCAAACGTGGTTCACTTTAAGCCACCCCACCCCAGGGCCTGCACCCGCGGCAATGCCGTCACCTTGCGGCCCTTGCGCGTGCTGCGCGTGGTAGAGGCAGGTCAACCATCTTCTCAGGCCGGACGTCTGGTGATTTCAGGGCGTATGGCCGATGTCTGTGCTGAGTTGGACCGTTTGGCAGCGATCGAACACAGTCACTAAATCGTTTGTCTCGTCCCTATTTTTGGACGAGTTTTGCCGACAGTGCCAGCCATCAAGGCACAATCCGTGTCATGAACATAGTGATTCTTGACGATTACCAGGATGCGGTGCGCAAACTGGCTTGCTCGGCCAAGCTGGAGTCTTACCAAGCCAAGGTCTATACCAACACTGTCAAGGGCTTGGGACAGCTGTCAGTGCGACTCAAGGACGCTGACGTGATTGTGCTCAACCGCGAGCGCACCCATCTGCCACGCGCGCTGATCGAAAAACTCCCCAAACTCAAGTTGATTTCGCAAACCGGCCGGGTCGGCGAGCATGTTGATGTCAACGCCTGTACCGAGCGTGGCATTGCTGTCGCCGAAGGCACAGGCTCACCGGTGGCACCGGCAGAGTTAACCTGGGCGCTGATCATGGCCGCCACCCGACGGCTACCCCAATACATCGGCAACCTCAAGCATGGCGCATGGCAGCAGTCCGGACTGAAATCGGGCGCCATGCCAGCTAATTTTGGCCTTGGCACCGTGCTCAAGGGGCGCACTCTGGGAATTTGGGGCTTTGGCCGCATCGGCCAATTGGTGGCCGGGTATGGCAAGGCTTTTGGCATGCGGATTTTGGTGTGGGGTCGCGCCCCCAGCCGGGAACTGGCCATACAGCTGGGCTATGAGGCAGCGTTGAGTCGCGATTCATTTTTTGAAGAGTCTGATGTGCTGTCACTGCATCTGCGGCTGAACGAGCAAACCGAAGGCATCGTGCGCCTGGATGACCTGTCGCGCATGAAGCCCACCGCCCTGCTGGTCAACACCTCACGGGCTGAGCTGATTGAGCACGATGCGCTCATCAGCGCGCTCAACCGGGGTCGACCGGGCCTGGGCGCGGTTGACGTGTATGAAAGCGAGCCCATTTTGCAGGGTCACGCGCTGCTGCGTCTGGAAAACTGCATTTGCACACCGCACATCGGTTACGTCGAGCAAGACAGCTACGAGATGTATTTCAGCGCAGCCTTTGACAATGTCGTCAACTTCATCAAGGGCCGGCCCACCAACATCGTCAATCCTGGCGCCTTGCAGGTACGGCGCTAGTTTTTGACGCCTGACAAGTCGCCGAAGTGACTACATAGCCGTTTCAAGTCACCCACAAGACAGCGCATGAATGAACCTATCCTTACCATCGAAGAGCGCTCAGCCATCAACGCAGGGCGCTGGTTTTCTGGTCTTTCCCCCTCTCTTCGACACGATATATTGCGATGTGCCTACGTTCGACGCTACCAAGACGGCGACCTGATCACTGCCCGCGGCGAGCAGGCCCTGGAGTGGATCGCCTGCGCAAAAGGGGCGGTGCGTGTCAGCTCGACCACCATTTCGGGCAAGCTGATCACGTTGACCTATGTCGAGCCCGGCATCTGGTTTGGCGATGTGGCGATGTTCGATGGCGACCGCCGCACCCACGATGTATATGCCCACGGCGACAGCACCCTGCTGTGCGTGGCGCGCGCCGATTTCAACAAGATTCTGGCGCAGCATGCCGAACTTTACGAAGCCCTGTTGCGTCTGCACGCCCGGCGCATCCGCCAACTGTATGGCCTGGTGGAGGACCTCAACACCCTACCCTTGCGGGCGCGGTTGGCCAAGCAGTTGCTGCACCTGGTACGCAGCTACGGTGTGCCCTCGCTAAGCAATGGCGCAGAAATGCGCATTGGCTTGCAGTTGGCGCAAGAGGAACTGGCTCAACTGCTCGGCGCTTCGCGCCAGCGCGTCAACCAAGAGCTCAAGACCATGGAGCGCGAAGACGCCATCCGCATCGAACCGGGTGGCCTGGTGGTGCGGGATCGCGAAGCCTTGACGCGCATCGCAGCGTCAAGCCCCTGATAGATTTACCCGGATGACTTCGCTTCACTCAACATCACAATGTCCCAACTGATTCACCCCCTACCCTTCGATACCGCCGCGCTGGCCGCCTGGCTGCAAACCCATTTACCCGGTTTTGCAGGTCCTTTGACGCTCGAAGCTTTCGAGGGCGGGCAGTCCAACCCCACCTTCAAGCTCATCACGCCCTCGCAAACCTATGTGATGCGCGGCAAGCCCGGGCCTGCCGCCAAGCTGCTGCCGTCGGCGCACGCCATTGAGCGCGAGTTTGCCGTGATGTCGGGCCTGGCTGGCACTGCAGTCCCGGTGCCGCGCATGCTGTGCCTGTGTGAAGACGAGTCGGTCATTGGCCGCGCTTTTTACATCATGGCATTCATGGAAGGGCGCATTTTCTGGGACCAGTCGCTGCCCGGCATGACCCCGCCAGAGCGCACCGCCATCTACCATGAGATGAATCGCGTGTTGGCGGCGCTGCACAGCGTGGACTACGCGCAATGCGGTTTGGCAAGCTTCGGCAAACCCGGCAATTATTTCGAGCGCCAGATTGGCCGCTGGAGTCGGCAATATGTGGCCTCAATCACGCAGCCCATCGCGCAGATGGACAGCCTCATGGCGTGGCTACCCAATCACATTCCCGAGATGGCGCGCGACCCGGCCATGGTCAGCATCGTGCATGGCGACTACCGGCTCGATAACCTGATGTTCCACCCCACCGAGATGCGCATCATCGCCGTGCTGGACTGGGAACTCTCCACGCTGGGCCATCCACTGGCCGACTTCAGTTACCACTGCATGGCTTGGCACATCCCGCCCGGCGCCTTTCGCGGCATTGGCGGGCTCGACTGGGCGAGCCTCGGCATTCCGTCGGAAGAAGATTACATCCGCCGCTATTGCGAGCAAACTCACCTGACGACGCCCGAGCGACTGGCGCAGGACTGGAACTTTTACCTGGCCTACAACCTGTTTCGCATGGCCGCCATTCTGCAAGGCATCGGCAAACGGGTGGAAGCCGGCACGGCAGCCAGCGCACAAGCTGTCAGTGCTGCCGCAGGCGCCCGCCCGCTGGCCGAGCTGGCCTGGCAGTTCGCCCAGCGCGGCTGACACATGAACATCTTTTTGAAAGCATCCTATGGACTTTGACTACTCACCCAAAACCAAAGAACTCCAAGCCCGGCTGCTGCAGTTCATGGCCGACCACATTTACCCTGCGGAAGGCGCGCACCACGCCGAAGTCGAAGCCAACACCGCGTTGGGCAAGCGCTGGACGCCCCTGCAAACCATTGAAAATCTCAAGCTCAAGGCCCGAGAGCAGGGCCTATGGAACCTATTCTTGCCTGTGGACAGCGCGCAGGCGGCCGGCTTTGACGGCGCCGGTCTGACCAACCAGGAATACGCGCCACTGGCGGAAATCATGGGCCGTGTGCCTTGGGCGAGTGAAGTCTTCAACTGCTCGGCGCCCGATACCGGCAACATGGAAACCATCGCCCGCTACGGTTCAGCTGAACACAAGATGCGCTGGCTCAAGCCCTTGCTGGACGGCACCATCCGCTCGGCCTTTGCCATGACCGAGCCCGACGTCGCCTCCAGCGATGCCACCAACATCGAGACCAGCATGGTGCGTGATGGCGATGACTACGTGATCAATGGCCGCAAGTGGTGGATCAGTGGCGCCGGCGACCCGCGCTGCGTGATCTACATCGTGATGGGAAAAACCGACCCTTCGGCTGAGCGCCACGTACAGCAAAGTATGGTCCTTGTGCCCGTCAACACGCCTGGCGTGCAGGTCCTGCGCCCACTCAACATCATGGGCTACGACGACGCGCCCCACGGCCACATGGAAATTTCATTCAAAGACGTGCGCGTGCCGGTAAGCAACATCCTGCTGGGCGAAGGCCGCGGCTTTGAAATCGCTCAGGGGCGCCTCGGGCCGGGGCGTATTCACCATTGCATGCGGCTCATCGGGCTGGCCGAACGGGCGCTGGAACTGATGTGCCGACGCAGCAGCCAACGCATTGCCTTCGGCAAGCCGCTGGCGGCGCAAACGGTGACTCAGGAGCGCATTGCCGACGCGCGCTGCAAGATCGACATGGCGCGCCTGTTGACGCTCAAGGCCGCCTGGATGATGGACGTGGGCGGCAACAAGCTGGCCAAAAACGAGATTGCCATGATCAAGGTAGTGGCGCCAAAGATGGCCTGCGAGGTGATCGACTGGGCCATGCAGGTCTTTGGTGGTGCCGGCATGTGCGACGACTTTCCACTGGCCTATGCCTACACCTGCGCGCGCACGCTGCGCTTTGCCGATGGCCCTGATGAGGTGCACCGCAATGCCATTGCCAAGCAGGAATTGCGCAAATACGCTTGATGTTGGTTGCTTGTGGGGCGGACTTCAGTCCGCCATGGTCGAATGAATTCGACCCTACAAAACGACCTTAATGCAAATGGCGCGGCTTGCGCCCGCCATGACCCATGCCACCGGAGCCGCCGCCGGTGCCGCGCGGCGGTTTGCCCAATTGCAGTGAATTGACCAGGTCGTTGAAGCGCTGACCAAACAGCTGATCGACCGCAGCCACCACGCCACCGAGCTCGGCGCCATCAAAATGACGCTCCATCAGGCTGATCACGTCTTGCACCAGCAAATCGCGCTGCACCTGCATGATGGCAGCCGGATCTGGGCCGACAAAGAGCATGATGAAGTCGTCACGCGACTCGGCTTCGGGGTCGGCGTCCTCGTCCTCGTCTTCAAAATCGGTGTCATAAAAAGTCACCTCAATGGCAGCGCCGGTCAGGGCCACTTCGTTGAGGTTCATGCACATTTCGTCCAAGGCTTGGCGAAAATCGTCATCGCCCTCGACGGTCCAGCACATTTGCAGTAAATGGTCTTTGGCGTCGAATTGAATGCCGGGCTCGTCTTCGTAAAAACTGCCCGCCGCATCAGCCAGTGAGCGACTGCCGGCGTATTTCCAGAGTGGCTTGAGCGCATCTTGCAGATGCTCAAACGTCACATCACCACGCAGGCTCACCTGGCCATGCACGTGGATTTCAAAAGGAGTGTTGTAGCGTGTCATGATCTTTAGTGTACGAGACAAATTTCAGACCTGCAGCTACAACACGCCTGCTTTACGCGGCATTTAGCCCATGTGCAAGCCGCCGTTCACCGAGAACTCGGCGCCGGTAGCGTAGCCGCCTTCGTCAGACGCCAGCCAGGCAATGATGGAAGCGATCTCAGAGGGCTCGCCCAGGCGCTTGACCGGCACCGTGGCGATGATCTTGTCAAGCACTTCTTGGCGGATCGCCTTGACCATGTCGGTGCCGATGTAGCCTGGGCTCACGGTGTTGACCGTCACACCTTTGGTGGCCAACTCTTGCGCCAGGGCCATGCTGAAACCGTGCATGCCGGCTTTGGCAGCCGAGTAGTTGGTCTGACCCGCCTGCCCCTTGACGCCGTTCACGCTGGAGATGTTGATGATGCGACCCCAGCTCTTTTCAACCATGTCACCAACCACTTGCTTGGTCACGTTGAACATGGAATTAAGGTTGGTTTCGATCACCGCATCCCAGTCTTCACGCGACATTTTTACAAACATGCGGTCACGGGTGATGCCGGCGTTGTTGATCAGCACGTCGATGCTGCCGTGCTCAGCCTTGGCTTTAGAAAAGGCTTCCACGGTGGAATCCCAGTCACCCACATTGCCGGCAGACGCATAAAACGTGAAGCCCAGTGCGGCCTGTTCAGCCAGCCACTTGCCATAGTCACGCGTCGGGCCACAGCCGGCAATGACCGTGAAACCTTCTTTGCTCAGGCGCTGGCAGATTGCGGTACCGATGCCACCCATGCCACCGGTAACGTATGCTACTTTTTTACTCATGAACTTCTCCTCTTTGTTAAATTGAAAACAGACTGAATTAAATTAAATCATCAGCGTTCAATGGTGAGGGCAACCCCCATGCCGCCACCGATACACAGGCTGGCAAGACCCTTTTTGGCATCGCGGCGCTGCATTTCGTGCAACAGCGTCACCAAAATGCGGCAGCCGGACGCGCCGATCGGATGACCAATGGCAATGGCGCCGCCGTTGACGTTCACTCTGGTCGTATCCACTTCCAGTTCCTGGTTGACCGCGCAAGCCTGTGCCGCAAAGGCCTCATTCAATTCAAACAAATCGACATCGCCCACGCTCCAGCCAGCGCGAGCCAGCGCCTTGCGCGAAGCCGCAATCGGTCCCAAGCCCATGTGGGCCGGGTCAACCCCCGTGGTGCCAAAAGACGCAATGCGCCCCAACGGCGTCAGTCCAAGAGCTGCAGCTTTTTTGGCCGTCATCACCATCACGGCAGCGGCACCGTCGTTGATACCGGATGCGTTGCCTGCGGTGACACTACCCGTCTTGTCGAAGGCCGGGCGCAAACCAGCCAAAGCGTCAGCGTTGGTTTTGCGGTTTAAAAATTCATCAACGTTGAACACCAAGGGATCACCCTTGCGCTGAGGAATCAGCACGTCAACAATTTCGTCCTTGAACCTGCCCGCATCTTGCGCGGCGGCGGCTTTCAGCTGGCTGGACAACGCCATGGCGTCTTGCATGTCGCGGCTGATGCAGCAGGTACGTGCCACGTTTTCGGCAGTGATACCCATGTGGTAATTGTTGTAGATGTCCCACAGACCGTCAAAGATCATGGTGTCGATCATCTTCCAGTCACCCATGCGCTGGCCGTTGCGCGAATTGGGCAACACGTGAGGTGCAGCGCTCATGTTTTCCTGACCGCCGGCAATGACGATGTCGCTGTCACCGGTGGCGACGGCCTGGTAAGCCAAGGCAACGGCCTTCAGGCCGGAGCCGCAGACGCAGTTGATGGTAAGGGCGGGCGCTTCTTTTGGAATACCACTTTTCAGCAGTGCCTGGCGTGCCGGGTTTTGTCCAAGGCCGGCAGTGAGCACGTTGCCCAGGATGACCTCACCGATTTGATCTGCGCCCACGCCAGTCTTGGCCAAAATGGCCTTGATGACGATAGCACCCAGGTCAGGCGCCGGAATATTGGCCAAAGAACCACCAAATTTACCCACGGCGGTGCGTGCTGCTGAAACGATAACGATGTCTTCCATGAAGTCTCCTGAGGTTGAGTTAAAAATCAAACGAAATAATTATGCTTTGGCCTTGACGTAACGGCCTGGCGCAGGCTCGATGGCCTTGTATTTGCCTTTACCATAGGTCTTGGGCGCGGCAATTTCTTTGCCCGCCTGAGTGGCCAGCCAGTTCGACCAGTCGGTCCACCAACTGCCCTTGTGTTCGGTGGCGCCGGTCAGCCATTCATCAGCTGACTTGGGCAGCTTGCCGTCTTCTCGAATCCAGTGGCTGCGCTTGCCTTTGGCCGGCGGGTTGATGACACCGGCAATGTGGCCAGATGCCCCCATGACGAAGCGTTTTTTGCCTGCCAAATACTGCGTGGAGGCATAAGCGCCGCCAATCGGCACAATATGGTCTTCACGCGAGCCGTAGATGTAAACCGGCATGTCAACCAGGCCGAGGTCGATCTTTTCGCCGCAGACGGTGGCCTTGCCCGGCTTGGTCAGGTTGTTTTCAAGGTAGGTGTTGCGCAAGTACCAGGCGTAGAACGGGCCTGGCAGATTGGTGGAATCGCTATTCCAGTACAGCAGGTCAAAGGGCGGCGGGTTTTCGCCCTTGAGGTAGTTGCCCACCACATAGTTCCAGACCAGTTCGTTGGGGCGCAAAAAGCTGAACGTGCTGGCCAGGTCTTTGCCCTTCATCAGGCCGCCCTTGCCCATTTCCTGCTCGCGGTACTTGACAAAACCTTCGTCGATGAAGACGTCGAGCACACCGGTGTCGGAAAAGTCAAGCATGGAGGTCAGGAAGGTGGCACTGGCCACCGGCTTTTCGCCACGCGCAGCCAGAACTGCCAGGGCGGTGCCCAACATGGTGCCACCGACGCAGAAGCCCAGCGCATTGATGGTTTTTTCACCCGTGATGTCTTGTGTGACGTGGATCGCCTTGATGACCGCATCTTCGATAAAGTCGTCCCAGGTCGCCTTGGCCAGCGAGGCATCAGGGTTGCGCCAGCTCACCACAAAAGTGCGATGGCCTTGCGCCACGGCGTAGCGGATCAGCGAGTTCTCGGGCTGCAAATCAAGGATATAAAACTTGTTGATGCTCGGCGGCACCAGCAAAAATGGCTTTTCATAGACTTTGTCGGTCAGCGGCTTGTATTCAATGAGTTGAATCAACTCATTCTCGAACACCACGGCACCTTCTGTGGTGGCCACGTTTTTGCCGACTTCGAAAATGCTTTCGTCGGTCATCGACACATGGCCCTGCTGGATGTCGTGCAGCAGATTCTGAATGCCTTGGGCGATACTTTTGCCCTGGGTTTCAATGGCTTTTTGTTGCGCCTCGGCGTTCAGGGCCATGAAATTGCTGGGGGCGGTGGCAGCGTTGATCTGTTCAACAGCAAAGCGAATGCGGGCGCGTGTTTTGGCATCAGTATCGACGGCATCGGCCAGTTGGATCAGCGTTTTGGCGTTGAGCAAATAGGCGGCGGCAGTAAAGGTAGCCGTAGGGCTGGCAGACCAGGCATCGTCGGCAAAACGGCGATCGGTGACAGTCAGCTTGCCTTGAACGCTGTCAGCCCATAAATCGGCTGCCTCGCGCATGTATTGATGTTGCAGCGCCTGCAATTTTTCCGGCGAAAACTTGATTTTGGGGTGCTTGCTGACCGGATTCATCAGCTTGGTACTGGCACCTCCCAAATCCATGTTCTGGAACGACTCAAAAGCCTTGGTCATGCTCTCTGCCATGGTTTGCTGAAAATTTTTGGCCGATTGGAGCCAAAGCTCCTGAACGTCTTCCTTCATGCGTATCCTTATCTAAGTTGGTCAATTATCAAAATCCAATAGTATCGCCTACCGAGCCCGTCGAAACCCTGACTCGGTCCGATTGTCTTAAAAAAATTACTTCACCATCATGTACATCGTTGCAATCGCCTGGTTCTACGTAGCCATTCTCATGGCCGTAGCCGAAGCTACCCACAGCACTGGCACGCTGCTGGGCGGCATTATCACTTTTGTTTTGTATGGCGTGCTGCCGTTGGCGCTGGTGTTGTATGTGATGGGAACACCGGCCCGCAGGCGTGCCATCAAGGCGCGAGAAACCGCCGAGTTGCAGGCTGCGCAGAGAGCCTCAGTCATGGCACCAGACGCTGGCGCAGAAGCGGCCAGTGACGCGGTCGCGCCGGTACGAAAAGAAGTGTGAGGCATTGCCGACCGTGCACCAGGCAGCACTGCTGTCATTGCCGTAAATCTGGCTGACGCCCATGGCGCGTAGCCGCAGATGCGCCAGCGCGGCCAGGTCAGCCAGCCATTTGCCCGATGTCAGCGCCAGTGGTTTGAAACAATCAGCTGCCCGCGGATCGCTTGCGGTGAAAGCGGCGCGCACCTCATCACCCACCTCGAACGCCTGCGGGCCAATGCACGGCCCCAGCCAGGCAAGGATGCCTTTGGTCTGCATGTCTGTGGTCAGCAAGTGCTTGACCGTTGCCTCAAGAATGCCCACACCGCCCTGCCCCGCAAGACCGCGCCAGCCGGCGTGGGCAGCTGCCACCCGCCGACCATCGTCAGTAGCAAACAGCACAGGCAGGCAGTCTGCCACCATCACCGTGCAGGCCAGGCCGGGCAGTTTGGTCAGGCTGGCGTCGGCCGTCGGGCCGCCCGGGGTGGTTGCATCCAGCGTCACCACATGGATGCCGTGGACCTGGTTCAAAAATACCGGATGAGCACCGATGGCCTGCTCAAAAATGGCCTGGTTGGTGACCACGTGAACAGGGTCATCGCCCACATGGTCACCAAGGTTCAGGCTGTCATAGGGCGCAACCGACACCCCACCCGAGCGCGTAGTGCAAATGGCGTGGACGCCAGCTGGCGCCGGCCAGTCAGGAGTTAACCACATGGATTACCGCGTCCCTGCGCTCCTCGCAAGGACAAGCTTTTGTCCATGACGCCATGCCTCTTTACCGTCATTGCGAGCGTAGCGCGGCAATCCATGCGATGGCATCGATGACTTCAAACCGCTGCATGAATCTTGTCGTAGGCAACCAGCAACTTGTGGTGCATCTCGCAGCCGTCCAGCGCCAAGCCGGGGGCGCCCAAGCCCATAAAGCGGTCTTCCTGCATGATGAGCGCGTGCGCTTGTGCCAGCGGACCGGCGCCATAGAGCAGCGCCAAGGTGTCCAGGTAAGGGCCGCTATCGCCCATATCGGCCAGGTTGATCAGGTTCTTGATGCAGGCATAGACCCGTTTGCGTTGCGGGTTGATCTGGTCAAAGTTCAGAATCCATTCGCAACCTTCGAGCGTGGCGGCTTCGTCGCCCACGGCCAGCGCCAGCAGGGTTTTGAGTTCGCCCAGGCGCAGGTCGCTCCAGAACGAGCCAGCATCGGCGGCCAGGCCGATCAGCCCCGCCACCGGGCGGTGATCGGCCATGTTGGATTCATTCAGGGTTTCCAGCAGGTCGGCGCATTCTTCGTCATCAAGGTCAGGCAGGTTCAACACGGCTTCACGGAAATTGTTGGCGATGCTGTTGTTCTCGAACTCCAGGTCGTCAATGGGGTAAATCTCGGACAAACCCGGCACCAGAATCCGGCAGGCGTAAACCCCGAGTTGCTCGAAGTCGGCGATGTAGACCTGATGGCCGTCCTGGTGCAGGCGCGCCAGGCTCCAGGCGTAGTCTTCGGCCGTGGTGCTGCTGAAGTTCCATTCGACAAACTCGAAGTCAGGCACATCGCCCAGAAACTTCCAGTGGATGACACCGCTGGAGTCGACAAAATGGATCTCGATGTTGGTCGAGCTGGCCGCTTCTTCCAGGTCAAAGCCGGGGGTCGGAAAACCTGACAGCGCATCGAGCGCGCGGCCTTGCAGTAGTTCGGTGAGCGCGCGCTCCAGCGCTACTTCAAAGCGCGGGTGCGCGCCAAAGCTGGCAAAACAGCCCTGATCCAACGGGTTCAGCAGCGTGACATTCATCACCGGGTACTGGCCGCCCAGCGACGCGTCCTTGACCAGAATGCCAAAACCGGCTTCGCGCAGCGCGGCAATGCCACGCGCAATGCGCGGGTAGCGGGCAATCACAGCCTCGGGCACGTCGGGCAGGCACAGGCCCTGGCTGATGATGCGGGCCTTGATGGCGCGCTCAAAAATTTCGGACAGCGCCTGGGTACGGGCCTCCTTCTGGGTGTTGCCAGCCGACATGCCGTTGCTGACATACAGGTTGCCGATGATGTTGACTGGAAAATAGACGGTTTTGCCGTCGCTCTGGCGCACGTAAGGCAAAGTGCAGATGCCGCGCTCAGTGGCGCCCGAGTTGAAATCGACCAAGCTGCTGGCGTCGATGTTGCCCTGCGGGTTGTACAGCGCGTGCAATTCGGGCGTGAGCAGCTCGGTGGGCCACAGCTCGTCGGCCGGTACCTCGAACCAGCGCTCTTGCGGGAAATGCACATGGGCACGCCCGGTGACGTCGGGACCAAGGTAGAAATGGGTCCAGAAATAGTGGGTGGACAGGCGCTCGAAAAACTCACCCAGGGCGCTGGCCAGGCAGGCCAGGCGACTGGCGCCCTTGCCGTTGGCGAACAACAGCGGGCAGTCGCGGTCGCGAATGTGGAGCGACCAGATGCCGTCCACCGGATTGAGCCAGCTGCGCTCTTCAATGTGGAAACCCAGGGCTTGCAGCTTGCCTTGCAGGGTGCTGATGGTGGATTCAAGGGCGGCATCTTTGCCAGGAATAAAGGTGGTGTGGTTCATGTCCCCAGCATAACTCAGTCCTATCACCGTCCAACTTGGTGGGCGCAATGAAAACGCTAGACTCGATCGCTTGTTAATAAACCTAACCCCTGTGGAGACTTTTATGATTCTCGAACTCGCCGATTTTTCGATCCAGCCAGGCCAGAACGCCGCCTTTGAAGAGGCCGTGCAAGGTGGCCTGCAAACCGTCATTGCCCATGCCCAAGGCTTCGAGGGTTTCAAGCTGAATCACTGCATTGAAAGCCCGCAGCGCTACATTCTGCAAATTTTCTGGAGCACGCTGGAGGACCACACGGTGGGTTTCCGGGGTTCCCCGGCGTTTGCCGAGTGGCGCGCCATTGTGGGGCCGTTTTTCGCCAGTCCGCCAGTGGTGGAGCACTTTGAGTTGGTCGCCAAGTCGGATTGATGTATTCTCAACGATCGCCATGAACACTGTTTTCCCTCCCGCGCCCAGCGTGACCGTGCCAGTGGTCGGCACCAACGCCCAGTTTCCGGTGCACCGCATCTACTGCGTGGGGCGCAATTACGTCGATCACGCCCAGGAAATGGGCCATACCGGACGTGAGCCGCCCTTTTTCTTCATGAAGCCAGCCGACGCGGTGCTGGTGGCGGCGCCAGGCTGCGTCACCCCGCTGCCCTACCCCGGCCTGACCAAAAACCTGCACTACGAAATTGAACTGGTGGTGGCGATCGGCACCGGTGGCAAAAACATATCGGTGAAGCAGGCTGAAAGCCATATCTTTGGCTACGCCGTCGGTCTTGACATGACCCGGCGTGACCTGCAAAACGACATGAAGGCCCAGGGCCGCCCGTGGTGCATCGGCAAGGGTTTTGACCACTCCGCCCCGATGGGCCTCATTACCCCCAAAGAGGCAGCGGGTGACATCAGCCACGCCGCCATCAGCCTGCAGGTGAACAATGTGCTGCGCCAAAACAGCACGGTGGAACAACTCATCTGGAACATGGCTGAAACCATTGCTGAGCTCTCGGCCGCTTGGGAACTGCAGCCCGGTGATCTGATCTACAGTGGCACCCCGGCCGGCGTGGGCGCTGTGGTGCCGGGCGACACGCTCAAAGGCTGCATCAGCGGCCTCACAGACATTGCATTGAAGGTGGTTTAAGTTCATGCATCGTCCCCCGATCAAACATTGCAAAAACTGTGGCACGGCCGTGGTGTATCGGCTGCCGGACGATGGCGACACCAAGCACCGTGCGGTGTGCCCGACCTGCCAGACCGTGCATTACGAGAACCCGCTCAACGTGGTCGGCACCATTCCTGTTTGGGGCGACAAGGTGCTGCTGTGCAAGCGCAACATCGAGCCGCGCTGGGGCAAGTGGACGTTGCCGGCCGGGTTCATGGAGCTCAACGAAACCGTGAGCGAAGGCGCGGCACGCGAGACCCTGGAAGAGTCTGGCGCACAGTTTGAGATGGGCGAATTTTTCTCGCTGGTGAACATTCCGCGCGTCGGCCAGGTGCACTTGTTCTACCGCGCCAAGTTGCTCAGCGACCAGTTCGATCCAGGTTATGAGACGCTCGAAGCGCGCCTGTTTGCCGAGCATGAAATCCCCTGGGACGAGATCGCCTTCCGGACGGTGTGCGAAACCCTGAAGCGCTTTTTTGCCGACCGCCGTCAAGGCAACTTTTCCATCCATGTCTTTGACATCACCTGATCTGCACGCCAGCCTTGAATTCTGGTTTTACCGCGTCGGCGGCTATCTGCTGCTCAACGTGCTGGACGACCCGGCCTGGCTGGCCCTGATGTTTTGTTGAGGCGACAACCCATGCTGCCCTGCTACCTGCTGCTTGACCTGGAAACCACCGGTGGCAACCCGGTGCATGACCGCATCACCGAAATCGCCGCCGTGCGGGTGGAACACGGGGTGGAAGTGGCGCGCTGGAGCACCCTGGTGAATCCGGGTATGCACGTGTCGGGCTTCATCGAGCGCCTCACCGGCATCAGCAACGCCATGGTGGCCAGCGCCCCGCGTTTTTCCGAGGTGGCCCCTGAACTGCTGACCCTGCTCGACGGTGCCGTGCTGGTGGCCCACAACGTGCGTTTTGACCATGGTTTTTTGCTCAATGAATTGAGCCGCCTGGACGTGACATTGCGCGTCAAAACCCTGTGCACGGTGCGCCTGTCGCGCCTGTTGTACCCGCAGTTCAAGGGCCACGGACTCGACGCCATCATGCAGCGCCACGGCCTGACCAGCAGCGCCCGGCACCGTGCCATGGGTGATGTCGAGGTGATGCAAAGCTGGCTTGAGTTGGCGCAGGCCGAGCTGGGTGCCGACCATGTGGCAGTCCAGGCGCAAAGTTTGTTGCAAGGCAGCGCGGCGCTGCCACCGCAGCTCGATACCAACATCGCAGACATCCCCGACACACCCGGGGTTTACCTTTTTTACGGCGACAGCGCACTGCCGCTGTACATCGGCAAAAGCGTCAAGCTGCGCAGCCGGGTGATGTCGCACTTTCAGGCGGCCAGCCGCAACGCCCGCGAGATGCGCATTGCCCAGGAAATCAGGCGCATTGAATGGGTCGAGACCGCCGGAGAGCTTGGCGCCCTGCTGCTCGAAGCACGGCTGGTCAAGGCGCGCCAACCCATTCACAACCGCCAGTTGCGCCGCGAAGGCGATCTGTGCGCATGGCGCCTTGAGCCCAACCCCAACAGCCGCCCGCTGCTGACGCTGGTGCGTGGCAGCGAACTGGCGCAAGACCAATTTGGTGCGCTGTACGGCCCCTACCGCTCCAAAAGTCAGGCCCAAAGCCAGCTGCGCGAACTCGCCGAGGCACAAGGGCTGTGCCTGCAGTCGCTGGGGCTGGAATCCGGCAAGGGCCGCTGTTTTGGCCATCAGATCGGTCAGTGCAAGGGTGTGTGTTGTGGTCAGGAAGCGCCCGAGCGCCACCACCTGCGCCTGCAAATGGCCTTGGCTGGCAACAAGCTGCAGGTCTGGCCTTTTGCCGGTAAAGTGGGCTTGCGCGAACACAACGCGCGCAGCGGGCGCACCGACATCCACCTGTTTGACCAATGGTGTCACCTGGCCACAGTGCACTCGGACGAGGACCTGCAAGACGCTTTGCACAGCCGCACCGAGCCGCTGGCCTTCAACCTGGACACTTACCGCTTGGCCCTCAAGCACTTGCTGGGGCCGGGCAAAGGCCTGCTCAAGCTGCTGGAATTTCCCGCAGCGCCATCCCATGAACAAACAACATCATGAATTCCCTGAAAAAAACCGCCCTGTCCATGCTGGACCTGGTCAATCTGCGCGAAGGCGCCACGGTGGCAGACGCTTTGGCCAATTCCCTGCGCACCGGGCAGCATGCCGAGGCGCTGGGCTTTACCCGGTACTGGGTGGCCGAGCACCACAACATGGCCAGCATTGCCAGTTCGGCCACGGCCGTGCTGGTGGGCTACCTGGCCGGGGGCACGCAACGCATTCGGGTGGGTTCGGGCGGCATCATGTTGCCCAACCATGCGCCGCTGGTAGTGGCCGAAGCCTTTGGCACGCTGGCCGAGTTGTACCCCAAGCGCATTGACTTGGGGCTGGGCCGGGCACCGGGCACCGACCGGCTCACCATGCAGGCCCTGCGCCGCGACCGCATTGAGACCGAGCAGGACTTTCCGCGCGATGTCGCCGAACTACAGCATCTGCTGGGGCCAGTGCAACCGGGCCAGCGCATTGTGGCCATGCCGGGCGCGGGCACCGAGGTGCCGATCTGGCTGCTGGGCTCCAGCCTGTTCTCGGCCCAACTGGCGGCAAAACGCGGCCTGCCCTACGCCTTTGCCTCGCACTTTGCGCCGCGCATGATGCTGCAGGCCCTTGATTTGTACCGGCACTTGTTCAAACCTTCCAAGGTTTTGAGTCAGCCCTACGTGATGATCGGCGTGCCCTTGATCGCAGCCGCCAGCGATGACGAGGCCGAGTTTCTGGCCAGCAGCAGCTACCAGCGCGTGCTCGGCATCCTGACCGGTGACCGCAGGCCGCTGCAACGGCCAGTCAAGCACTTCATGCAACAGCTGCACCCCCAGGAGCGCGCTGCCATCAACGACTTTCTGGGTGCTGCGGTCATCGGCGGCCCGGACAAGGTGCGCGCCGGGCTGACGGCCTTGGCGCAGCAAACGCAGGCTGATGAATTCATGCTGGTGTGCGATATTTTTGACCCGACGCTGCGTTTGCAATCGCTGGACATAGCCGCGGAAGTTTGCGCACTTTGATTTTTTGGCGATTCGGCTATACTGTGTTTTTACACAGTATTTACAACAAGCCCAATCGCCATGTCTGCCGCCCTGCAATGGATCGTCAACGCCACCCCGCCGCCCGGTGAGGCGTCGCTGCACCCGTTTGGGCAGCCGTTTGACCTGGGGCAGCTCCCGGGCGGCGTCGCCCAAGCTATCTGGCGCGGTACCGACTTGGGCCAGGCCGGCCAGTCCGTGGTGTCAAGCGGCTGGGCGGCGCTGGATGCGCAACTTCCCGGTGGCGGCTGGCCCTGCAATGCCCTGACCGAACTGCTGCAACCCCAGCCCTCGCTGTGTGAGTGGCGCTTGCTGTCACCTGCGCTGGCGGGGCTGGCCGCTGGTGGTGGCCACATCCTGCTGGTGGGTCCACCCAAACGACCGCACGCACCGGGGCTGGTCCAGCTTGGCATCACCGAAAAAAGCGTCGTCTGGATTGCTGCTGACACACCAGCCGAACGGCTCTGGTGCACCGAACAGCTGGTAAAGGCCAACCCACGCGGAGGCGCCATTCTGGCCTGGCTGCCCCAGGCCCGCGCCGAGCAATTGCGCCGCTTGCAAGTACATGCCCAAACTTGCGATTGCCCGGTCTTTTTGTTCCGACCCGAAGCAGCCCAGCTGGACGCTTCACCCGCACCGCTGCGGGTGTTGGCCACGCTAGGGCCCGACTGGACGCTACAGGTTCACCTGCTCAAGCGCAAGGGCGCCTTGTTGGACGGCCCCATCGTGCTGCCATCCGTGCCCGGCACGCTGGCCAGCGTGCTGACACCCCGGCTGATGCGCCCCAGCCAGTTGCTTGCCAAAACGGAGGCTGCCAATGACCCTGCATTGGGCCGCGCTGTTGACCGACGCCGTCAGCGACAGCTCGCTGCGCATTGACCCCCAGGGCGTGGCCGTTTGGGCGCTTCAGTTCACCCCCCGGGTGGCACAGAAGGGGGCAACGGTGTGGCTGGAGGTGGCGCAGAGCATGCGGCTGTTCGGCGGCGAAGACCCGCTGCACCAGCGGGTGGAAGCCGGTGCCGCCGAGCTGGGCATCAGGGCACTGGCCTGGGCACCGACCAGTCTGGCAGCCCTGGCCTGCGCGCGAATGGGCTTGCGTGACGGCTTTGCCATGCCGCTGGCTCAGGTGCTCGACCCCTTGCCCATTGAATCCATGGATGCAGTCAACGCCCATCAGGCCACCTTGGCGCGCCTGGGCTGCCAAACCCTGGCCGATGTGCGCAAACTGCCACGTGGCGGCATCAGCCGGCGTTTTGACAGCGAGCTGCTGCTGGCGCTGGACCAGGCTTACGGACTGCGCCCCGAGGGCTACCCCTGGGTCAAGTTGCCCGAGACTTTCTCGGCCAAGCTGGAAATGCCCGGCCGTGTCGACACCGCCCCGGCGCTGCTGTTTGGCGCCCGGCGTCTGCTGCTGCAGATGGGTGGCTGGTTGTCGGCACGGCAATGCGGCGTGACGGCTTTCACGCTGCACTGGTGCCACGATGCCATGCGCGCCCGGGACGCCGGCGAGGGTGGCAACCTCACTGTGCGCACGGCGCTGCCGACCCAGAACGTCGAGCATCTGTGTCGGCTGTTGGGTGAAAACCTGGCCAAGGTGCACTTGCTGGCCCCGGCGGGCGAACTGGCCTTGAGCGCCACCGAAGTCAGCCCTTTCATTGAGACCAGTCGCTCCCTGTTGCCCGATGACCGCGCCAGCTTTGAGGCGGTGGGCCTGGTGCTGGAGCGCATCGAAGCCCGGCTGGGTCAACATCGTGTGCTTCGGCCCACGCTGAATGAGGACAGCCGCATGGCCTGGATGGCCTATTGGCAGCCGATGAACGTCAAAAGATCCACCAGCAAAGTGCGCCAGGTGCCGGGGCCACAACCGACCTGGATTCTCAAAAACCCGCTCAAACTCGATGTGCGTGACGACTGCCCGCTGTATCAAGGGCCGCTGCAACTGCTGCTGGGCCCAGAGCGAGTTGAAGGTGGCTGGTGGCACCGCGTCACGGATGTCGAGGGTGGCCAGCACAGCCTGCAAGTGGCGCGCGACTACTGGGTTGCCCTGAGCCAGCACGCCGGCGCGCTCTGGATTTTTCAGCAGCGCCTGCCCCGCAACGAAGCAGCGTGCTGGTATTTGCATGGCATCTTTGCCTAAAGCCCCGCCATGGCCGCCCTGCCCCAGTTCCCACCTTCGTCCCAGCAGCCCAAGCTACCGAATTACGCCGAGCTGCGCTGCCTGTCCAACTTTTCGTTCCTGAAGGGGGCCAGCCAACCCGAGGAACTGGTGACGCGCGCCCACGCGTTGGGCTACACCGCGCTGGCCATCACCGACGAGTGCAGCTTGGCCGGTGTGGTGCGCGCCCATGGGGTGGCCAAAGTCTGCGGCATCAAACTGCTGGTCGGTTCGCAATTTCAGGTCAGTTGTGAAACGCCTTTCAATCTGGTCGTTCTGGCCTGCAATCTCAACGGCTACGGCAACCTGTGCGAATTCATCACACGCTTGCGGCGCAGCGCTGAAAAAAAGGGCAGCTACCGGCTTAGGCTGGAAGACATCAACGGGCCAGTGCTGGCCGATTGCCTGGTGCTGGCCTGCCCCGAGCGCAGCAACACCCCGGCGCAGTTGCTGGTGCTTGGCCAATGGTTGTTGACGCATTTCACCGGCCGCTGCTGGCTGGGTGTCACGCAGTTGCTCACCCTGGACGATGAAATCTGGCGCCACCACTTAAGGCAGCTGAGCGACGCCACGGCCATTGCGCTGGTGGCTGTGGGCGATGTGCACATGCATGTGCGTTCGCGCAAGCCCCTGCAGGACGTGCTGACCGCCATCCGGGTGGGCAAGCCATTAACTGCGTGCGGGCTGGACCTGCAAGTCAACGCGGAACAACACCTGCGCAGCCGGCTGCGGCTGGCCCGGATATTCCCGGAAGCGCTCTTGGCCGAGACCCTCAAAGTGGCGGACCGCTGCGACTTTTCCCTCGACGAGCTGAAATACCAGTACCCCCAAGAAGTGGTACCCGCCGGCGAAACGCCTGAGTTGTATTTGCGCAAGGTCACCTACCAAGGCGCTGGTCGGCGCTGGCCCGGCGGCATGACAGCCAAAGTGCAGCATCAGATCGAACATGAGTTGGCACTCATTTGCGAGCTGCATTACGAGCCTTATTTCCTCACGGTCTATGACATTGTTTCTTTCGCACGCTCGCGCCACATTCTGTGCCAGGGGCGCGGCTCGGCCGCCAACAGCGCCGTGTGTTATTGCCTGGGCGTGACCGAGGTTGACCCGGCGCGCATGAGTGTGCTGTTTGAGCGCTTCATCAGCAAGGAGCGCAATGAGCCGCCCGACATCGACATCGACTTCGAGCACGAGCGCCGTGAAGAAGTCATCCAGTACCTGTACCAAAAATACGGTCGCGAGCGCGCCGCCCTGACGGCGGTGGTGATTTCTTACCGGCCCAAGTCGGCTATTCGGGACGTTGGCAAAGCCCTGGGCTTTGACCTGGCGTTGCTGGAAAAGCTGGGCAAATCGCACCGCCATTGGGAGGGCCGCGAGTTGCAGACCGACCGCCTGCAAGAGTTGGGCCTGTCACTGGACGACCTTGCGGTGCGCCAGTTGATGGAGCTGACACGTCAACTGATGGGCTTCCCAAGGCATCTGTCACAGCACCCTGGCGGCTTTGTGCTGACCCGCGGGCCGTTATCGCGCATGGTGCCCATAGAAGCCGCCGCGATGGAAGACCGCACCGTGATCGAGTGGGACAAGGACGACCTCGACGCCATGGGTTTGCTCAAGGTTGATGTGCTGGGCTTAGGCATGCTCACCGCCATTCGCAAAGCGCTGGCACTCGTCAGCCTGCGGCGCGGCTTTGAATTTGAGATGCAGGACATCCCGGCCGAAGACCCGAGCACCTACGCCATGATTTGCCTGGCTGACACGGTGGGCGTTTTCCAGATCGAGTCGCGCGCGCAAATGAGCATGTTGCCGCGCTTGCGCCCGCAGTGTTTTTACGACCTGGTGATCGAGGTGGCGCTGGTGCGGCCAGGCCCGATTCAGGGCGGCATGGTGCACCCCTACCTGAACCGCCGCCAGGGCAAGGAAATGGTGAGCTACCCCAGCGCGGCGCTGGAACAGGCCCTGGGCCGCACGCTGGGGGTGCCAGTTTTTCAGGAACAGGTGATGCAGGTCAGCATTTTGGCGGCCGGTTTCACCCCGGGCGAGGCCGACGGTCTGCGCCGCGCCATGGCGGCCTGGAAACGCAAGGGTGGACTGGAGAAATACTACAACCGCATCGTCGACGGCATGACGGCGCGCGGCTACCAAAAAGAATTTGCCGTGCAGATTTTTGAGCAGATCAAGGGCTTCAGCGAATACGGCTTTCCGGAGTCCCACGCGGCCTCGTTTGCCTTGCTGGTGTACGCCAGTTGCTGGCTCAAGCACGCCGAGCCCGCCGCCTTTCTGGCCGCCATGCTCAATTCGCAACCGCTGGGTTTCTACTCACCCAGGCAGTTGGTACAAGACGCACAACGCCATGGCGTGGTGGTGCGCTCGGTGGACGTGATGTTCAGCGCGCTCGACGCCACGCTGGAGGATTTGCCCCACACACCGGCCGTGCGCCTGGGTCTGGGCCTAATTAACGGGCTCCAGCGCACCTCTGCCGAGCGCATTGTGGTCGCGCGTGCCAAAGCGCCATTCGAGAGCGCCGAAGACTTGTCGCGCCGTGCCCAACTGGAACAACACGAGATGAAACTGCTGGCCGCAGCCGATGCCCTGGCCAGCTTGTCCGGGCACCGCCGGCAACAGGTCTGGGACGCAGCGGCCTTACATGCACCGCCGCTGCTGCTGCGCGACGCGCCCATCGACGAAGACCTGCTTGAACTGCCCGAGGCGCCCGAGGGCGAAGAAATTGTGTTTGACTACGCCGCCCTCGGACTCTCGCTCCGGCAGCACCCCATGGCGCTGCTGCGCAAGCGCTTAAGCGTCATGCGTTTCAAATCATCGAAAGCCTTGCGCGACCTGCCTAATGGTCGGCTGGTGCGGGCCTGCGGCATCGTGACGCTACGCCAGCAACCGGGCACCGCCAAGGGCGTGGTTTTTGTATCGCTGGAAGACGAACACGGCAGCGTGCAGGTGATCGTCTGGAAAAGTGTGCGCGAGCAGCAGCGCCAGGAATTGATGAACGCAAAACTTCTGGGCGTTTACGGCACTTGGCAGCGCGAAGGAGAGGTCCGCAATTTGATCGCACAGTGCCTGGTGGATTTGACGCATTTGCTGGGGCGCCTCGCCGCGCCTAGCCGGGACTTTCATTGACACCCATTTGGCCCGATACCGCACACGGACTTTGAACAGCAGCTTCCTCGATCAATAAAGCCTATAGCCGCAAGGCCGGTACGGACGTGACGGGTAACGCTTCACCCAGCCGGGGCACCCGCTGGTACAGCGCACTGTGGCCCCGCCTGCACCCACAAGCTGGGCGGCACGTGCATACAGGTTTTGCTCTGCGCAGCGAATCAACTCCCTGAACGGTGCTGGCACCGGGTTGTTTAACACCCGCACACCGAAACCCGGGCCCTCAATGACTTCTAAGCGGAATAAGCCTGGGCGCTCATCCTGACCACCAGGACTTAGTGTCCATATCTGACCGCATTCCAGGGGCTCGTCACCAATGCCGTTCTGGCTTTGCAGCTCTGGGGTTGAAACGAACTTCTCCACGCCCTCAGTGCCAATCGTGTAGCTGAAGTGGGTATTGCGAAACTCCGCCGCGCCGATGCGCTTTTGCTGCTCCTTCACGCGGCGGCGCACCTCCAATGCCAGGTCTTCATCGCTGACTTGGGCACTCTCATCCGGGTAAATCAGCTTGAGCAAGCCGCTGACGGTCTTGTTGACACCATTCAGGTCTCGACCTGAAAGGGCTCCGCCCCAGAACGCTCTCCCCTGCAAGGCTGCCACCCTACTCTGCTCGCGCAGTTGGGTGAAACACTCCGACAGGAAATCGCTGACCAGACCGAAGTGGTTGGCGTAAAGGGTGGCCTCGAGCTGGGTGCGCAGGGGTTTGGGCAGCGGTGTGTTGGGTGTGGGTGTGGGTGTGACAGGGGCATGGGAAACTCGATTTTTTTATAAGGTTTTGTTATGTTTTTAATAGCTTCTTGCGCCTATCCGGCGGTGTTTAGAGGGCTATTTACTCAACAAAACGTGATTGCCGTTTTGATGGCTTGTTCACACAGCGCTGACCCAGTTTTCTACCTTCAAGCCGGGGTAGTCTCTGAAATCAGCCTCATTGTTGGTGACTAGCGTCAGGCCTGTGCTCACCGCATGGGCGGCGATGAGACGGTCCATGGTGTCGCGTTGACGGTTGCGCACGGCAGCACGCAGCACACCAAAACTAATTGCATCAGATTCGACAAATGGCAATACCGGAATGCGCTGCACAAATAGGGCCAGCACACGCTCGTCTTGCGCACGGTTGGCGGTTTGTATTTCAAGCCCGGCGCGCAGTTCGGCATAGGTCACCACCGACATCACGGCACTGCCCTGGGGCAAAAATTCAAGCCGGTGCAACACTTCAGGCGGTTGGCGCTTGATGATGTAAATGCAAATATTGGTGTCAAGCAGGTAACGCATGGCTTATTTCTGGGATTTTTCGGCGCCGCTCCAGTCGCGCTCGCGTTCTTCGTGAAACTCACGCCCGCCGGCCATGAAGTCGGGGCTGAACATGGACAAGATAGGGGTCAAGTCGCCAATGGTTTCCTGCAACACCGGGCGCAGCACCAGCGTGTTGCCCACCCGCTCGACTTCAACGTCTTGCGCGCCGTCGACAAAAGCCAGCTCTTTGGGAATGCGCACGGCCAGCGAATTGCCGCTTTTGAAAACTCGGGTCAACATGAGCTTATCTCCTTGAAAAATTGAAGTATATACAGGATATACAAAAATTCAAAATGCGACCGCGCCAATTTTCAATTTATCAGCGAGTAGCTGCTCATCTTCAGCCAGCCAGGCTTTCAGTTCTGCTTCGTTATTGAGAGTACGCTTCGTAATGCTGACGAGCATTACATTGGGTTTTAGCAGTAGCAATGCGGCGTGGCGGGCAGCATCAAAACGGCTGCTCAGGGCTTGAGTTTTGGAACTCCAGTGGTCCAGCGTGCAGTCGTCCAGCGCGTCTTGCAGTTGGTCTGGCGTGGCCAGCTCGATTGGTTTAAGCGGTGCCAGGTGATGGTCTTGCGTTAGCTTGGTGCGCTGAGCATCCGTCAAGTGTTTAAACAGCCGCTCGGTGGATTTGAGGACAACTGAGTACGATCAGCAATCGTGCTGGTGTTATCAACTGAATTGATCAAGAAGCGTGATGAACGAGTTGGCGCATCCATCACTGATGTTGATCAAAGCGGGTTAATGGTCTTGTGACTTTGACTGCGGAATTTCTGAATTTTTCAAATTGACTTCAGGCCCCTGCCAGGGCCGCCGGCAGGCCCCCCGTTGGTGCATGTACCCATGCACCAACCCATCAACGCCGACGTTGATTCATGAGGATGCGGTGTTACTGCGTTACTGCGTAACATCGGACCAATGCAGGTGCAGCCGTTTATCAAAAAAATCGTCAGGGCCATTGGGCGAATGCTCATACGGTCAACAAACTTTCGCATCAGTTCCGATGTGACACCGCTGGGGGAATGGATGTCGTCTTCGGCGGCCAAGCGTTTAAGCTCAAGATACGGTGTCTGCGTGGCAATCGCGGTGCTCTTGGGGCGTCCAGGTACGTAGTCCCGCCAAATTGCGAAGGCCTCATCCCAGCCGACCAGCAGGGCGGCCCCTTCAGCTTTTGCAGTGACCAGCTCCCTGGGGGTCGGTGCGAGGGGCGCCACTTTGTCAGTTTGAACCACTTCGCCACGTTGGCGTTGAATTTGAAAGTCCAGTGCGGTGCAGACCGCCGTGAGAAAAATGGTAGGCGCTTTTGAGTGCTTGGGGAATGCGGCGACGCAGGTAAATGCTGCCGTGTTTGCCGCGAACGTAGAGGTTTGGTACGATGGTTTTCATGTTGCCTGTATCACGTAGTTGTGTAACAGGCTGTGTATCAACCAGACTTTATATCCGGGTGTAAGTCCTTGATTTATAAAGAAATCAACGACTTACGACACATAAAAACAAACTGGGGTGGCTGATGGGGCTCGAACCCACGACAACAGGAATCACAATCCTGACTTTTTTATATTTCACCGCGTTGATTTAAGTAGTAGAATCAATGCAAATCAACAGCTTAGATGCAAAGCACTGGACAAGTGAACAGCCTAGGTGTTGATTGAAATTGAGCTAAATAGGGGAAAAGTGGCTACACCGTGGCTACACAGACCCGACTAAAGTAAAGGGGTATTCATGGCACGACCGAAAAAGACCGACACGCCCGACACCGCGCAAGCGGTTGAACTGACCGCCGGGTTAATCGAACGACTGACCTGCCGCACCGACATAAAGGCACAAGCGTTTTTGAGAGACACCAAAGCGCCGGGTTTGCGGGTTCGGGTTACCAACACTGGCGCAAAGGCTTTTGTGTTCGAAGCCAAGCTGAACCGCCAGACAATCCGGCGAACCATTGGTGACGTGAGAGCCTGGACGATTGAAGCTGCCCGCACTGAGGCAAACCGCCTGCGAGTGACATTGGACGGTGGCGACGACCCGCGAGAGCTTGAGCGCCAGCAACAGGAAGCCAAAGACCAAGCCATTGCCGATAAAGCCGCCGCCGATACCGCCCAAGCCCAACAGGAAGCCGCCCAAGCCCTGACCGTGGGTGAAGTCTGGCAGGCCTATATTGCCGAGCGCCGCCCACACTGGGGTGACTTGCACTACCGCGACCATATCGACAAGGCCAAGGCCGGGGGCTTACCGTCTGGCCGCCGTGGTGGTGGCAAACAGTTGACCAAGCCGGGGCCGCTGGCCGCATTGATGCCGCTGCCATTGTGTGACCTTGACCAAGCCACGATAGAGGCATGGGCCGCCAAAGAAGGCCAAACCCGCGCCAGTTCTGCGCGCCTTGCATGGCGACTGCTGACCGTGTTTTTGACCTGGTGCGCTGAACAACCTGCCTATGCGCCGCTGGTGGCTGCAAAGAACCCGGCAAAGACAAAGAAGGCCCGCGAAGCCCTGGGCAAGCCGGGCACTAAATCGGACGTGTTGCAGCGTGAACAATTGGCCGTGTGGTTTGCCGCCGTGCAACAGATTCAAAACCCTGTCATTGCTGCCTGCCTGCAGATGATGCTACTCACTGGCGCTAGGCCGGGCGAGGTGTTGTCGCTGCGCTGGGAGGATATAAACACGCAATGGAAAGGCATCCAGATTCGTGACAAGGTAGAGGGAAGCCGCGAAATACCCGCAACGCCTTACATGCTGCACCTGCTGGCCGCCCTACCCCGCCGTAATGAATGGGTTTTCGCAAGCAACACAAGCGCCACGGGCTGCCTGACTGAACCCAACAACCCCCACACCCGCGCCTGTACTGCTGCTGGCTTGAAAGGGCTTACCTTGCATGGCCTGCGCCGTTCATTTTCAAGCCTGACCGAGTGGTTAGAGGTTCCCGCTGGCGTGGTTGCACAGATTCAAGGCCACAAACCCAGCGCCACGGCTGAAAAGCATTACAAGGTGAGACCGCTGGAACTGCTGCGGGTTCACCATGAGCGAATCGAGGCTTGGATTCTCGAACAGGCCGGGGTGACGTTCGATGCCGCCGTGGAGCCTGGAAAGCTGCGCGTGGTGGCTTGATTATCGCAAAAAGGCTATGATATGACTGATTGGACAGTGACCATGCACCCGCTGGCAGAACCTGAGTTACTGGCGCTGCCTGCTGACATGAAAGCCCGGTTCGTGCACATTGCTGAAATGCTGGAGGAATTTGGCCCGCAACGTGTAGGACTGCCCCACATTCGCCCGCTGAAAAGCAAGCTGTGGGAAATGAGGATGAAAGGCCGTGACGGGATAGCCCGCGCCGTGTATGCCGCTGTTCAAAACCGCCGTTTGCTGGTGCTGCATGTGTTCGTTAAAAAGACACAGACCACACCACGACACGCCATTGATACCGCACTGGAGCGACTGAAAGCATGAAAACACTTCGCACAATCAAAGCTGAACTGCTGGACGATACCGACACCCGCGCCGAATATGACGCGATGGCCAGTGAGTTCAGCATGACCCGTGAACTGATAGCCGCCCGAAGCCGTGCCGGACTGACACAGGGTGAGGTCGCACAGCGCATGGGCACAACACAGAGCGTGATAGCCCGCCTTGAGGGTGGGCGTATGCCTTCAATCCGAACAGTGCAAAGGTATGCGCAAGCCGTTGGAGCGCGTGCCGTGGTTCACTTGGAAGCCGCTTAAACCAGTTTTTGCGCCAGCTAGACCCGCCTGCAAAACGGGTTGAAAAGCCAAGCCCTCGATTGGCCTGCTGGTGCATCCTTAATTCGAGGCAGTGCGAGGGCACAATATGACAGACTACTTACCAAAAGATGCAACCAGTGAACAGGCCTGCGACTGGCTACAGGCCAAAACAGGCCAAACGTGGATATTGCCGCGCCTGCTGGAATGCCACTTAACGCCCTATTTTTGGCTTGATTACAAACCGGGCTACCCTGCCATATACAGTGACCGATTTGAGGGCTATCAGACCCGCATGATGTTTCAGGGTGACTTATGCCGCCTTGAGTCGGACGGCAACACGGCATTGGTGACAATGTTTGCCGCCCATGATGGTTCACTGGTGAAAATTGAACCTGGCTTGCGCGTGCCGTTGACAGAACTTCGATTCAAGCGCGCCGAAATCGAGGCCACGGCTGAAATTATCAACAGCACCGCGCCAGCACAGACCGCAAAGCCTGCGCCCATGGCTGGCAAAAAATGGACACCCGACAAGTTGGCAGAACTTAGGGCTTACCGTGACAAGCACACGATGCCCGAAACAGCCGATAAATTCGGCATTACAGAGCAGCGAATCAGGGCACTACTGCCAAGCAACAAGCCGCAAAAAAAGCCATACAGCGTGTTTACGCACCGCATAAAGTAACCCGCAAGGGGTTGCGCCCGCTATTGCGCCTTCGGGCGCATTTTCATTGGTAAAACGTGCCCCGCAAGGGTTGCGCCTTTGCTATTGCGCCCCATTGCGCCCAAATACTTCGTAGCCATGTTCAACAAACCGAGAGGTTTTCACCATGGCCGCAAATATTTTTCAACCCACACCGCTGGCGCTGGAAACGCGCACAGCGCTACCAACTAATGAGGCTGCGTTTCACCTTTGCCGGGCGAATCAAACACTTAGGCTATGGGCGATGCGTGAGGATGGCCCACTGCGACCCATGCGAATCAATGGCCGCCTTGCATGGCCCGTGTCGGAATTGCGCCGCGTGCTGGGGTTGCCAGAATGAGCGCTGCCGATAAAAAGCCAAAAACAGCGCGCCCGCCACTGGCAACGCTGGGTGACTGCCTGGCTGAAACAGCTTCATTCGTGCCAAGTGGATACACAAAATTCACGGGTTGCACAGAGTCATTCTGGCGCGATATACCTGCTGACAAGCCCGACGAACATTGGTTCATTGCCGAGGCTGAAACTGCCTGCATTAGCCCCGCGCCAGTGACCATTTATGTCAGTGCCAACACACCCGCTTCGACTGCCCGCGAAATTTTGAAACAGGTTTCGAGTTGGTTGAAAGAGCATGGCGATGAGCTGCCGGGACTGACACCGCGAGAGCCGGTGGCTGCGATTGATGGCGATATTTTGTTTTGAGGGGTGACCATGCCTAAATTCAATCACCCAAAAAACGAAACCCCGACAAGCGACCAAGCAACCGGGGTTTCAGGCGAACAACTTTCGTTTTTACCGCCGCCGCCATTTTGCCCGAGTCTGCCGCCCGTTGGAAGTGCTGCCGAAACAGCACTGCATGACTTGCTGGCGCGTGACCTGACACAAATCGACTGGCTGAACGAGTGCAAGGGCTGGAGGCTATCGGCTGCCGTTAAACAGCTTGGTTATTTGGGCTGGGAACCCTGTTCAATCATGGTGCAACACCCTGGCTGGCCCAACCCGATAGCGCGTTATTCGCTGCCAGCAAAAGCAAAGCAAGCCGCCATGCGAGGGGGGGCCGTATGTTGACCGAATACACCCGCGATGATGCTGCCGAGGCTTTGCACTGGATTGACGCTGGCTGCAACCGTGACGATTGGCACAAAATCGGACGAGCTGCCATTGCTGCCGGGTTGTCGGTTGATGACCTGGACACATGGAGCGCCACGGCTGGCAACTATGCCGGTTCGCAAGATGTAAAGGCCGCTTTTCGGACAATCACGCCCGAGGGTGGCACGGGGCCGGGCACCTTGTTTCGACTTGCAAAAGATGCAGGATGGACACCGACAGGCACGCCACGACAAGCGCCCGACAAGGCCACTGCACGCCCGACAGAGCCGCCGCGAAAGCCTGCCCCTGGACATAGTGCTGCTGATGTTTGGAGCCGCTGCGAGCCTGCAACAAGCCAACACCCGTACATTGTCAGCAAGGGGGCTGTTAGCGTGCCGCTGGATGCCCTGAGAGTGCTGGCTGATGACGACCCATTGCGAATTATGGGTGAATTAATGGCTGGTTCGCTGGTGGTGCCTTGCGTGGCTACCGATGGCACGCTATCGACGCTGCAACTGATACCGCCGCCCGATGTTGCCAAACGCTTGAAAGCTGCTGGTAAACCCGGCAAACTGAACCTACCAGGCTGCAAGGTAGAAGGCTGGTTCACCGTGGGCAAAATTGAAACAAGCCATACGGTTTATATCGTTGAAGGTGTTGGGCAAGCATGGGCTTGCTGGCAGGCTACCGGGGCCGCTGCCGTGGTGGCGTTCGGCTGGGGTAACGTGGGCAAGGTGGCCGCTGCACTGCGCCAGCAAGACGAAGCCGCCCGGCTGGTGCTGGTGCCTGACGCTGGCAAAGAGGATGACGCGCACCGTATAGCCGCTGAAATCGGGGCTGCCGTGGCCTGTATGCCGCCCGGTG
>Ga0210024_1000767_pt1 | contig 29112 bp, 19 predicted proteins | sample CryGeymeta201525_FD_183988 | JGI IMG/M metagenome (GOLD analysis project Ga0210024, IMG submission 183988) | Groundwater microbial communities from Crystal Geyser aquifers in Utah, USA - Crystal Geyser metaG 2015-25 (SPAdes) (version 2) | ecosystem: Environmental > Aquatic > Deep subsurface >...
CGAGCGGCTGCGCGGCCTCGGCGCCCAGGTCCACATCGGCCAGAAGGCGGAGAACCTCGGCGCCGCCAAGGTGGTCGTGGTCTCGTCCGCCATCAAGCCGGGCAACCCCGAGCTTGACGAGGCCCGCGCGCGCAGCCTGCCGGTGGTGCGCCGCGCCGAGATGCTGGCCGAACTGATGCGCCTGCGCCAGAACGTGGCGGTGGCCGGCACGCACGGCAAGACCACCACCACCAGCATGGTCGCGGCGCTGCTGGATGCGGGCGGCATCGACCCCACCGTGGTCAACGGCGGCATCATCCAGGCCTACGGCTCGAACGCGCGGCTGGGCGCGGGCGACTGGATGGTGGTGGAGGCCGACGAGAGCGACGGCACCTTCGTCAAGCTGCCCGCGACCATCGCCGTCGTCACCAACATCGACCCCGAGCACCTCGACCACTACGGCGATTTCGACGGCGTGCGCGACGCCTTCCTGTCGTTCGTCTCCAACATCCCGTTCTACGGCCTGGCGGTGTGCTGCATCGACCATGCCGAGGTGCAAAGCCTGATCGGCAAGATCGACGACCGCCGGGTGGTGACCTACGGCTTCAGCCGCCAGGCCGACGTGCGGGCGGAGAATCTGGTCTGGGAGAACGGCGCCGGGCGCTTCGACGCGGTGCTGCGCGCGGGCGAGGGCTTTCACCGCCTCGACGGGCTGATCCTGCCGATGCCGGGCGAGCACAACGTGCTGAACGCGCTGGCCGCGATCGCCGTGGCGCGCGAGCTGAAGATCGGCGACGCGGCGATCCGCAAGGGGCTGGAGGGCTTTCGCGGCGTCAAGCGCCGCTTCACCCGCGTCGGCGACTGGAACGGCGTGGCGATCATCGACGACTACGGCCACCACCCGGTCGAGATCGCCGCCGTGCTCAAGGCCGCGCGCGCCGCCACCAACGGGCGGCTGATCGCGGTGCACCAGCCGCACCGCTATTCGCGCCTGCACGACCTGTTCACCGATTTCTGCGGCTGTTTCAACGACGCCGACATGGTGGCGATCGCCGACGTCTATGCGGCGGGCGAAGCGCCGATCCCCGGCGTCAGCCGCGACGCGCTGGTGGGCGGCCTGCGCGCCCACGGCCACCGCGACGCCCGCGCGCTGGAGGGGCCGGAGGCGCTGGCCGGTCTGGTGCGGGCCGAGGCGCATCCGGGCGACATGGTGGTGTGCCTGGGCGCGGGCACCATCACCGCATGGGCCAACGCGCTGCCCGGCGAGCTGGCGCGGCTGGGGTGACGGGGCTGGCATGACGGCGCGCCCCCTCTCCCCGACCCTCTCCCTTGTCTGGGGAGAGGGGGCGCTCACGGCGTCGCCTGCGCGTCATCGCTCAGCCGGTCGCCGTCGGCGGGCCTTGCGCCCCCTCCCCCCTTGTGGGGGCGCGTCGGGGTGGCGGGGCGGCGCGGCTACCGAGACCGCGCCGCCGCACGGCGCCGCCGTGCTCTCCCCAATGCTCTCCCTTGGTGGGGGAGAGCAGGCGACACCGGCGCCGTCTGCGCGTCCCTCGAAGGCCGGGCGCCGTCCGCGCGCCTTGCGCCCCCTCTCCCCTCGGGGAGAGGGTCGGGGTGAGGGGCGCGCCGCCCGATCGGCGCGCCGCCGATGACCGCCCTGCTGCACGGCGCCGCGCTCCTCTCCCGCCTGCCCCGCGCGCGCGGAACCCTCACGCCGATGCGCCCGCTGGATGAGCTCACCTGGCTGCGCGTCGGCGGCCCGGCGGAGGTGCTGTTCCAGCCCGAGGACGCCGACGACCTGTCGCAATTTCTCGCCGCGCTGGCGCCAGACATTCCGGTGACCATTCTCGGCGTCGGCTCGAACCTGATCGTGCGCGACGGCGGCGTGCCGGGGGTGTCGATCCGGCTGGGGCGCGGCTTCGGCGCGGTGCGGCGCGAGGGCGCGACCGGCCTGCGGGCGGGCGCCGCCGTGCTGGACGCGCACCTGGCCAAGGCCGCCGCCACCTACGGGATCGCGGGGCTGGAGTTCCTGCGCACCATCCCCGGCGCGCTGGGCGGCGCGGTGCGGATGAACGCGGGCTGCTATGGCGCCTATATCGCCGACGTGTTCACCGGCGCGCTCGCCATCGACCGCAAGGGCCGCCGCCACGCGCTCGGCCCCGACGACATGGGCTTCGGCTATCGCGCCTGCGGCCTGCCCGACGACCTGATCTTCATCGAGGCGAGCGTGGAGGGCCGCCCCGACGCGCCCGACGCGATCCTCGCGCGGATGGCGGCGCTGTTGAAAAAGCGCGCCGAGACGCAGCCGGTGCGCGCGCGCACGGCGGGTTCGACGTTCCGCAACCCCGCGGGCCATTCCTCGACCGGCGCGGCGGGCGAGGACCACGCGCTGAAGGCCTGGACGCTGATCGACCGGGCCGGATGCCGCGGGCTTCAACTGGGCGGCGCGCAGATGTCGCCGATGCACCCGAACTTTCTGGTCAACACCGGCGGCGCCACCGCCAGCGATTTGGAAAAACTTGGCGAATTGGTGCGTGTTAGGGTTTTGGAAACCACGGGCGTTCAGTTACTGTGGGAAGTCAAACGGATCGGAATCAATCCGGCCGAATAGAATCGCCCGCACGAACGGGCGGACGGAATCGAGGCTGGGCATGTCGAGCAGGACGCCCCGCATCGCCGTGCTGAAGGGCGGCTGGTCGGCCGAACGCGAAGTCTCGCTCGCGTCGGGCCGAGAGTGCGCCGCAGCCTTGCGCGCTGCGGGCTATGACGTGGTGGAGATCGACGCCGGACGCGACCTTGCGGCGCGGCTGAGCGCGCTCGCGCCCGATGTCGCGTTCAACGCGCTGCATGGCCGCTGGGGCGAGGACGGCTGCGTGCAGGGCCTGCTTGAGGTGCTGGGCCTGCCCTACACCCATTCCGGTGTGCTGGCCTCCGCGCTCGCCATGGACAAGATCCGCGCCAAGGACGCCTTCGCCGCCGCAGGGCTGCCGGTGGCGGCGGGGCGGCTGGCCACGCGCGCCGAGATCGCGGCGGGCCACCCGATGCCGCCGCCCTATGTGGTAAAGCCCAGCAACGAAGGCTCCTCGGTGGGCGTGCATCTGGTGATGGCGGGCGCCAACGGCCCGGCGCGGCTGGGGCCGGACGCGCCCGAGACGCTGATGGTCGAGGCGTTCGCGCCGGGGCGCGAGCTGACCGTCGCGGTGATGGGCGACCGGGCGCTGACAGTGACCGACATCATCGCCGAGGGCTGGTACGACTACGACGCGAAATACCGCCCCGGCGGCTCGCGCCACGTCTGCCCCGCCGACATCCCGGCGACCGTGTTCGACGCCTGCCTCGATCAGGCGCTGCGGGCGCACCGCGCGGTGGGCGCGCGCGGCCTCAGCCGCACCGATTTCCGCTGGGACGAGGCGCGCGGGCCGGACGGGCTGATCGTGCTGGAGATCAACACCCAGCCCGGCATGACGCCGACCTCGCTGGCGCCGGAGCAGGCCGCCGCCGTGGGCATGTCCTTTCCCGAAATGTGCCGCTGGATGGTGGAGGACGCCTCATGCGGGCGCTAGGGCCGGAAAGCCGCCAGCCCCGAGGGGCGGCGCATGGCGGGGCGGCATATGGCGGGGCGGCGCGCGGCGTCTCTGGCGGGGCGCTGTGGCGCTATCGCCTCGCGCGGCTGTGGCGGCGGCGCACGCTCCGGCGCGCGGTGCTGGTGCAGGGGCCTGCGCTGGCGCTGGCGGCGGTGGCGGCGATGCTCGCCTCCGATCCGGCGGTGCACGCGGCGCTGGCCGACAAGGCGCAGGCGGTGCGCGCGGCGCTGACCGCGCGGCCCGAATTCGCGATCCGGCGCATCGAGATCGAAGGCGCCTCGCCCGGCGTGCGCGCCGAGATCCTCGCCAGCCTCACCGACGCCATGGGCGCCTCGTCGCTGAACCTCGACGCGAACGCCGTGCGCAGGCGCGTCGAGAGCCTCGGCTGGGTCGCCAGCGCGCGGGTCTCGCTGGAGGCGCCCGAGGCGCTGCGCGTGGCGGTGGTCGAGCGCGCGGCGGCGGCGGTGTGGCGCATCGACGGCGAGCCGGTGCTGATCGACCGCGCGGGCGTGGTGATCGAACCCGCGTTCCGCCGCGCCGACCACCCCGACCTGCCGCTGGTCGCGGGCGAGGGCGCCAATGCGGCGGTGGCCGAGGCGCTGGCGGTGCTGGACGCGGCCGGGCCGCTCGCCCCGCGCATCCGCGGGCTGGTGCGGGTGGGCGCGCGGCGCTGGGACGTGGTGCTGACGGGTGTGACGCGTGAGGAGGATGACGACGTGACCCTGCGATTGCCAGCCGAGAACGCCGCCGCCGCCATGGCGCGCGCCGCCGCGCTCCAGAGCGACCACGCTTTGTTCGACCGCGACATCCGCGCCGTCGATCTGCGCCTGCCCGACCGCCCGACCGTGCGCCTGACGCCGCGCGCGCTGACGCGTCTGGCGGCGCTGCGGGGGGATTCGGCGTGAGCGGGACGTTGACCGGCCTGCGCGCGATGCGCGAACGGCTGCGCGCGGCGCTGCGGCGCGGACTGGTGGCGGTGCTGGACGTGGGGTCCAGCAAGACCACCTGTTTCATCCTGGGCGTGGACGCCGAGCGGCTGGCCCGCGCGCAGGCCCAGGGCGCCCGCCACGACGCTTACGGCGCGCTGCGCATCGTCGGCCCCGGCCTCACGCAAACGCACGGCGTCAAGCTGGGCGAGGTGGTGGACATGGAGGCCGTGTGCCGCACCATCCGCCAGGCGCTGGAGATCGCGGAGAAGGCGGCCGGAGAGCGCGTCGATCAGGTCATCGTGGCGCTGTCCGGCGCGCGGCCGCTCAGCGGCGCGGCGCATGGCGCGGCGCTGCTGGAGGGGCTGGAGGTCAACCGCCGCGACATCGCCCGCGCGCTGGCCGCCGCGCGCATCGGGCGCGACGAGGGGCGCGAACTGCTGCACGCCCAGCCGGTGAATTTCGCGCTCGACGGCGTGACCGGCCTCGCCGACCCGCGCGGCATGACCGGATCGCGGCTCGCCGCCGATCTGCACGTGATGACGGTCGCCTCCGGCCCGCTGCGCAACCTCGCCCACTGCGTGCGTCGCTGCGATCTGGAGCTGGCGGGCGTGGTGGCGGCCCCCTATGCGGCGGGGCTGTCGAGCCTGGTGGAGGACGAGCAGAAGCTGGGCGCCGCCTGCATCGACATGGGCGCGGGCGCAACCGGGATCTCGGTGTTCCTGCGCGGCCACCTGATCCACGCCGACAGCGCGCGCATCGGCGGCGACCACATCACCCTCGACATCGCCAACGGCCTGTCGATGCCCAGCGCGGCCGCCGAGCGGATCAAGACGCTGCACGGCGGCGCGGTGGCCACCGGTCAGGACGACCGCGAGCTGATCGAGGCGCCGCAGCTGGGCGGGAGCGGCCCCGGCGAGCGCCGCCGCATCAGCCGCGCCGCGCTGATCGGCGTGATCCGGCCCCGGCTTGAGGAGACGCTGGAGACGGTGCGCGACCGGCTGCGCGCGGCGGGGTTCGAGCATCTGCCGGGCCGCCGCATCGTGCTGACCGGCGGCGCCGCGCAGCTGCCGGGGCTGGAGGAGGCCGCGCAGCGCATCCTCGGCCGCCGCACCCGCGTCGGGCGGCCGATGCGGGTGGCGGGCCTGCCGCAAAACGCCTCCGGCCCTGCTTTCGCCACGGCGGTGGGCTTGTGTCTCTACGCCGCAGGGCCGCAGGACGAGCTTTGGGACTTCGAGACGCCGCTGGCGGTCTCGGGCCGGGGCCGCGCCGCGCGGGCGGTGCGGTGGTTTCGTGAAAACTGGTGAAAGCGGATGAAACCCGCGTGAACTTCGTGTAACGTCGCCGACAAGAACCAAAAAACCACCGATTGAGCAGCAGCAAACAACAGGCGGAACCCCAATGGCTTTGATTCTGAAGTCGCCCGAGGCGCAGGACCTTCGGCCCCGCATCACCGTTTTCGGCGTCGGCGGCGCCGGCGGCAACGCGGTCAACAACATGATCGAAAAGGCGCTTGAGGGCGCCGAATTCGTGGTGGCCAACACCGACGCGCAGGCGCTTCAGCAGAACCGCTCGTCGCGCAAGCTGCAACTGGGCGCCCATGTCACGCAAGGTCTGGGCGCGGGCGCCAAGCCCGGCGTCGGCGCGCAGGCGGCGGAGGAGAGCCTCGAAGAGATCGTGGACTGCCTCGCTGGCAGCCACATGTGCTTCATCACCGCCGGCATGGGCGGCGGCACCGGCACCGGCGCCGCCCCGGTGATCGCGCGCGCCGCGCGCGAGATGGGCATCCTGACGGTCGGCGTCGTCACCAAGCCGTTCCAGTTCGAGGGCGCCAAGCGCATGGCGCAGGCCGAGGCCGGCATCGACCAGCTTCAGCAGGTGGTGGACACGCTCATCATCATCCCCAACCAGAACCTGTTCCGCATCGCCAATGAGCGCACGACCTTCGCCGAGGCGTTCATGATGGCCGACGACGTGCTCTATCAGGGCGTCAAGGGCGTGACCGACCTGATGGTGCGCCCCGGCCTGATCAACCTCGATTTCGCCGACGTGCGCTCGGTGATGGACGAGATGGGCAAGGCGATGATGGGCACCGGCGAGGCCTCCGGCGAGACCCGCGCCGTGGACGCCGCCGAGAAGGCGATCGCCAACCCGCTGCTCGACGAAGTGTCGCTGAAGGGCGCGCGCGGCGTGCTGATCAACATCACCGGCGGCTATGACCTGACGCTGTTCGAGCTCGACGAGGCCGCCAACCGCATCCGCGCCGAGGTGGACCCCGACGCCAACATCATCGTCGGCTCGACGCTCGACCCCGAGATGTCGGGCGCGATGCGCGTCTCGGTGGTGGCCACCGGCATCGACGTCGCCGCCGGGGCGCAGCGCCCGCAGGCGGAGGCGCCCGCCGCCCGCGCCGAGCCCGAGCCGCAGCAGACGCGCCAGCCCGAGCCGGTCCGCGTCGTCGCCCGCGCCGCGCAACCCGCGCCCGCCCCGCGCGTGGCGCACGCCGCGCCCCAGTTCGCGCCGCAGCCGGTCGCCCAGCCAGCGCCGCAGTTTGCGCCGCAGCCCGCGTCGCAGCCGGTCGCCCAGCCTGCGGCCCGGCAGACGGCGGCGGCGAACCTGTTCGCGACCGGCGGCGGCGGCGACGATTTCGGCCCCGACGCGCTGTTCGACCTCGACGAAGGCTCGATCGTGCGCGCGCCGGAGCCGGAGCTGAAGCGCGACCATCCCTTCGTGCCGCACGCGGCGGATGCGGGCGAGACCATGCGCGCCCGCCCCGCCCCGCGCCCGGTTCCCGCGCCCGCCGCACCGCAGACGCCCGCGCACGCCGCTGAGGACGAGCGCCCCGCCCGCTTCGGCTTCAACAACCTCATCAACCGCATGACCGGCGGCGGCGCGCGGGAGAAGGAGCAGCCCTCCTTCATCGCCAAGCCCGGCGCCCGCCGCGAACCCGGCCCGGCGCAGCCGACCCGCGACGAGGAGGACATGCGCATGGAGGTGCCGGCCTTCCTGCGCCGTCAGGCGAACTGAGGCCGCCGGACCAGCCTTGCGCCGCCCCAGTTGGGGCGGCGTTTTCTTTTAAAGATCAATGCCTTGCCGCATTGTTTCAGCGCGTAACAATCATTGAATTGTGCATTGCGGCAGAAACCCTCACCTTATTTCAAACATCAAACAAGAAAAACCGGGGCAGTCGGACATGCAATCAACGCTGAGCAAATCGGTCTCCTTCACCGGCGTCGGCCTTCACGGCGGCAAGCCCGCGCGCATGGCGATCCGTCCGGCGCCGGCGGGCGCGGGCGTGTGGTTCTGCCGGGTGGACGTGAGCGACCGCGACCAGATGATCCCCGCGCGTTATGACGCGGTCAGCGACACGCGGCTCTGCACCGTGCTGGCGAACCCGGCGGGCGTCAGCGTCTCGACCGTCGAGCATGTGATGGCGGCGCTGGCGGGTTGCGGCGTGGACAACGCGCTGATCGACATCGACGGCCCGGAAATCCCGATCATGGACGGCAGCGCGCAGGTGTTCGTCGATGCGATCCAGACGGCGGGGCTGGCGTTCACCGACACGCCGCGCCGGGCGCTGCGCATCCTTTCGCCGGTGATGGTGGAGCGCGGCGACGCGCGCGCCGAACTGCACCCCGCCGACGCCTTCGCGATGGATTTCTCCATCGCCTTCGACGACGCCGCCATCGGCCGGCAGCGCCATGCGATGACGCTGGGCGCCGACGGCTTTGCGCGCGACCTCGCCGATTGCCGCACCTTCACCCGGCTGGCGGAGATCGAGCAGCTGCGCGCGCACGGGCTGGCGCTGGGCGGCAGCCTCGACAACGCGGTGGTGGTGGACGGCGCGCGGGTGCTCAACCCCGGCGGCCTGCGCCGCCCCGACGAATTCGTGCGCCACAAGATGCTCGACGCGGTGGGCGATCTGGCGCTGGCGGGCGCGCCGATCATCGGGCGCTATGTCGGCGACAAGGCCGGCCACGCGCTGACCAACACGCTGTTGCGCGCGCTGTTCGCGCGCCCCGACGCATGGCGGTGGGAGCCTGCGGCGCCCCGCATCGACATGCCCGCCCACGCGGCGCGGCGCTATGCGGCGCAGCGGATCGCGGCGGAATGATCCTTCGCGCGCGCATGGCGGCAAGCCCGGCGCGCGCGGTTCAGAAGTGCGCGGCCCGCGCGCGGCCCATGTCGCGCGCCGCGATTATGTGCTAATCGGCCTCACGTTCGCTTCACGAGGTCGCCGATGCTCCGCTCCCGCCGCCTTCTGCTGATCCCCTTCGCCGCGCTGACGCTGCTGAGCGCCTGCAGCGCCGACCCCGACCCCGCGACGCTCGATGCGCGCCCCGTCGATGAAATCTTCGCGCAGGCCGACGCGCTGGCCGCCGACGGCGAGTATGCGGCGGCGGCGGAGGCCTATGACGAGGTCGAGCGGCTCTATCCCTACTCCGCGCGCGCCAAGACCGCGATGATGCGCTCGGCGCAGGCCTATTTCCGCGCGGGAGAGTTCAACCAGGCGCGGCTTGCGGCGGAGCGGTTCCTGAACTTCTATCCCGCCGACGTTCAGGCCCCCGAGGCGCAACTGCTGATCGCCGACAGCTATTACGACCAGATCGTCGATGTCGGCCGCGATCAGGGCAACACGCGCGAGGCGCTGACGGCGCTGCGCGAGACGGTCAACCGCTATCCGGGCACCGATCAGGCGCGCGCGGCGCAGCTAAAGCTCGACCTGACGCTCGATCATCTGGCGGGCAAGGAGATGGCGGTCGGCCGCTACTATCTCAAGCGCGAGCAGTATGTCGCCGCGATCAACCGCTTCCGCACCGTGATCGAGCAATACCAGACCACCAGCCACACGCCGGAGGCGCTGCACCGGCTGGTCGAGGCCTATATGGGTCTGGGCGTGGTGGACGAGGCGCAGACGGCGGCGGCGGTGCTGGGCTACAACTTCCCCGGCTCGGTCTGGTATGCGTCGAGCTATGACCTGCTGACCGGCTCGGATTTGGCGCCCAAGGAAAACTCCGACAGCTGGATCAGCCGCGCCTACCGGCAGGTCGTCAAGGGCGAGTGGCTCTAGCCGCCTCGCGATGCTGCGCAGCCTCTCCATCCGCGACATCGTGCTGATCGAGGCGCTGGACCTCGATCTGCGCCCCGGCCTCAACGTGCTGACCGGCGAGACCGGCGCGGGAAAGTCGATCCTGCTCGACGCGCTGGGGCTGGCGCTGGGCGCGCGCGGACGCGGCGACATGCTGCGCCCCGGCGCCGAGGCCGGATCGGTGACGGCCAGTTTCGATCTGGCGGCCGACCATCCCGCACGCGCGATCCTCGCCGACGCCGGGATCGCCGCCGACGACGAGCTGATCCTGCGCCGGGTGCTGACCGGCGACGGGCGCGCGCGCGGCTTCGTCAACGATCAGCGCGCCAGCGCCGAGACGTTGCGCGCGCTGGGCGCCGCGCTGGTCGAGGTGCACGGCCAGCACGACGACCGCGGCCTGCTCAACCCCGCCGGGCACCGCGCGCTGCTCGACGCCTTCGCCGGCGCCGACGCCGAGCGCGCCGCCGTGCGCGCGGCCTGGGGCGCGTGGCGGGCGGCGGCGGCCGCGCTGACCCAGGCCCAGACGCAGGCGGCGGAGGCCGCGCGCGAGGAGGATTTCCTGCGTCACGCCGCAGCCGAGCTGGCGGCGTTCGACCCGCAGCCGGGCGAGGACGCGGCGCTGGACGTGGCGCGGCGGCGGATGCAGGCGGCCAGCCGCATCGGCGAGGAGGTGGCGCGCGCGGCGCAGGAGATCGGCCCGCAGGGCGCGGAGGGCGCGCTGATCACGGCGGCGCGCAGGCTGGAGCGCGCGGCGGCGCAGGCCGAGGGCGCGCTCGACCCCGCGCTCGCCGCGCTGGAGCGCGCGATGACCGAACTGGGCGAGGCGCAGGACGGCGTGGCGCGCGCGCTGGAGGCGCTCGACGCCGACCCCGCCGCGCTGGAGCGGACCGAGGAGCGGCTGTTCGCGCTGCGGGCGCTGGCGCGCAAGCATCAGGTCGCGCCCGACGATCTGGCGGCGCTGGCGCACGATCTGGCGGCGCGGCTGGCGGCCATCGACGGCGGCGCGGCGCGGCTGGGCGCGCTGGCGCGGGAGGCGGACGCGGCGCGCGCCGCCTATGACGCCGCCGCCGCCGCGCTCGGCGCGAAACGCGCCGAAGCCGCGCGGCGGCTGGATCGCGCCGTCACCGCCGAACTGGCGCCGCTGAAGATGGAGCGCGCCGCGTTTCACACCGCGGTCGCGCCCGACGCGCCGGGGCCGGAGGGCGCCGACCGGGTGGCGTTCACCGTCGCCACCAACCCCGGCGCCCCCGCCGGCCCGATCGACCGCATCGCCTCGGGCGGCGAGCTGTCGCGCTTCCTGCTGGCGCTGAAGGTGTGCCTGTCGGCGCGGGCCGAAGGCCTGACGATGATCTTCGACGAGATCGACCGGGGCGTGGGCGGCGCCACCGCTGACGCGGTGGGCCGCAGGCTGGCGCGGCTGGCGCGGGCTGCGCAGGTGCTGGTCGTCACCCACAGCCCGCAGGTCGCCGCGCGCGGCGCCTGGCACTGGCGCATCGAGAAGGTGGTGGAGCGCGGCGCCGCGCGCACCCGCGTCGTCGCGCTGGATGCGGACGCCCGCACCGAGGAGATCGCGCGGATGCTGGCGGGCGAGACCGTCACGCCCGGCGCCCGCTCGGCGGCGGCGGCGCTGCTGGGGGGCTGAAGCGCCCCCCGGCATGCCCGTTCAGGTCAGACGCGCACCGGCGCGATGTCGGTGGACCACAGCACCGTGTCGGCCACGTCCATCAGGCTGACGGTCATCACGCCGCTGGAGGCCTCGATGTCCACCTTGCCGAAAAACTGCAACCCGGCGCTGGGCGGCAGGTTGACCTCTCCCTTGGGATCCTTCGAGAACACCACCTCCGGGCCGAAGGTGTCGTCCATCTCGCCGGGGCCGAAGCTGCCGGCGTGCAGCGGGCCGGAGACGAACTCCCAGAACGGCTCGAAGTCCTGGAACTGCGCGCGGTCGGGGCTGTAGTGGTGCGCGGCGGTGTAGTGGACGTCCGCCGTCAGCCAGACGGTGTTGGCGACATTGGCGCGCTTGATGAAGCTCAGCACCTCCGCGATGTCGAACTCGCGGCCCAGCACCGGGCCGTCGCCGTTGGCGCCGTTCTCGAACGCCTCCTTGCCGTCGCGCACGATCAGCCCGATCGGCATGTCGGACGCGATCACCTTCCACAGCGCGCGCGAATTGGCCAGCTCGCGCTTCAGCCAGTCGAGCTGGGCGCGGCCGAGATAGTCGGTGGCGGCCCCGCGCTCGGTCTGGCGGTTGGCGGAGTTGTCGGCGCGATAGGTGCGCATGTCGATGAAGAAAATGTCGAGCAGCGGCCCGTAGGCCACCTTGCGATAGATGCGCCCCGGCTCGGCGGCGTTGTCGCGGATCGGCAGCATCTCGCGGAACGCCTGATTCGAGCGCGCGGACAGCAGCGCCGCCGACTTGACCGTGTAGCGGTCGTCCGAGATCAGCATCTCGTCGGGATACCAGTTGTTCACCGTCTCGTGGTCGTCCCACTGCGCCAGCATCGGGACAGCGGCGTTGAAGGCGCGCACGTTGGCGTCAAGCATGTTGTAGAGATAGTTGTGGCGGAATTCGTGCAGCGTCTCGGCGACCTTGCTCTTTTCCTCGGTGGTCACGTTGCGCCATGTCGTGCCGTCGGCCAGCGCCACCTCGGGCTTGATCACGCCGTCGGCGTAGATCGTGTCGCCGGAGTGGATGAAGAAATCGGGGGCGTGGCGCAGCATGGTGGCGTAGGTCGTCATGCCGCCGCGCGCCTCGTCGATGCCCCAGCCCTGCCCGGCGGTGTCGCCCGACCACACGAACGACACGTCGCGCAGGCCGCTCGGCGCGGTGCGGAAGCGGCCGACCATCGGCTCGGACAGCGCGTTCACGTCGGCCAGATCGGCGAAGCGCACCCGGTAGAAGATGTCCTGATCCGAGGGCAGGCCCTGAAGCGTCATCTTGGCGGCGTAGTCGGAGGCCTCGGTCGCGGCGACCGGGGCGACGGCGCGGGCGTCGCGGAAACTTTCGGTGGTGGCGACCTCGACCATCATGCGCGCGTCGCGGTCGGCGCGCGCCCAGATCACCGCGCCGTCATGGGCGATGTCGCCCGACTGCACGCCGTGGGTGATCACGGGGCGCGACGCGGCGCGGCTGAGCGCGGGCGCGGCGAACGCAGCGGCGGTGGTCGCCAGCATCTGGCGGCGGGTGAAGGCGATGCGCATGGCGGTGCTCCTGTCTGCTGCAACCCAAGGGTTACGGCAGACAAGCGGATTCGTATTTCACGCGCGCGACGCCACTGCTACGTTTCAGCGAAGGGCGCGCTCAGAACGCGGGCGTCACGCCCCACACGTCGCGGGCGTAGCCCCGGATGGTTCGGTCCGACGAGAACATCCCCATCCGCGCGGTGTTCAGCACCGCGCGGCGCGTCCAGTCGTCGGGCTGCGCCCATGCGGCGTCCACCACGCGCTGCGCGTCCCAGTAGCTGGTGAAGTCGGCGCAGACCTGGAACCAGTCGTGGTGGCGCAGGTTGTCCACCAGCGGCGCGAAGCGGCCCTTGTCGCCGCCGGAGAACGCGCCGCCCGCGATCTGGTCCACCACTTCCGCAAGGCGGGGATCGGCGGCGATGGCGGCGGCCGGGGAATAGCCGCCCGCGCGCGTCGCCTCGACCTCGGCCGCCGTCTGGCCGAAGATGAAGATGTTGTCCGCCCCCACCGCGTCGCGGATCTCGACGTTGGCGCCGTCGAGCGTGCCGATGGTCAGCGCGCCGTTCATGGCGAACTTCATGTTGCCGGTGCCCGAGGCCTCCTTGCCCGCCGTCGAGATCTGTTCGCTGAGGTCGGTGGCGGGGATCAGGATTTCGGCCATCGAGACGTTGTAATTGGGCGGATAGACTACGCTCAGCCGCCCCTTCATGGCGGGGTCGGCGTTGATCGCGGCGCCGATGTCGTTGATCAGCTTGATGATCTGCTTCGCCATGGCGTAGCCCGGCGCCGCCTTGCCGCCAAAAATCTTTACGCGCGGCGCGAATGGCGCCGACGGGTCGTCCTTGAGCGCATTATACAGCGCCGCCGTCTCCAGCGCGTTCAGCAACTGGCGCTTGTATTCGTGCAGCCGCTTGATCTGCACGTCGAACATCGCCGCCGGATCGACCGTCAGGCCGTGCTCGCGCGCCAGCCACGCCGCCAGCCGCGCCTTGTTGTCGGCCTTGACGCCGTGAAAGCGGGCGCGGAAACCGGCGTCGTCGGCCAGCGGCGCCAGCGCCTCCAGCCGGTCGAGATCGGCCACCCAGTCCTCGTCGCCCAGCGACTCGGTGATCAGCGCGCGCAGCCCGGGGTTGCAGCCATAAAGCCAGCGGCGCGGCGTGACGCCGTTGGTTTCATTGACGATGCGCTCGGGGTGCAGCGCGTGCAGGTCGGCGAACACGGTCTGCTTCATCAGATCGGTGTGCAGCGCCGAGACGCCGTTGACGCGGTTGGCGGCGATGAACGCCAGATCGCCCATCCGCACCTCGCCATGGTCGATGATCTTGACCGAGGCCGGCCGCTTGTGGCGCGCGGCGTGCAGCGCGTCGATGCGGGCGATGATCTCGATATGGCGCGGCAGGCAATGCGTCATCAGATCGACCGACCAGCGCTCCAGCGCCTCGGGCAACAGGGTGTGGTTGGTGTAGTTGAGACAGCCGCGCGCGATCTCGAACGCCTCCGCGAACGGGATGGCGTGGTCGTCCACCAGCAGGCGGATCAGCTCAGGCCCGGCGATGGCGGGATGGGTGTCGTTGAGCTGGATCGCGACGTGCTTGGGCAGCGCGCGCACGTCATAGCCGCGCGAGCGGTGGCGGCGCAGGATGTCGGCCAGCGAGGCGGCGGTGAAGAAATACTCCTGCTTCAGCCGCAATTCCTTGCCCTGCGGCGTGGTGTCGTCGGGGTAGAGCACGCGGGAGATGGTTTCGGCGAACACGGCGGGCGCGGCGGCGGCCATGTAGTCGCCGCGGTTGAACGGCGCCAGATCGAAGGCGCGCACCGGCTGCGCCGACCACAGCCGCAGCGTGTTGGTCCAGCGCCCGCGCCAGCCGGGAACCGGCGTGTCGTAGGCGGCGGCGAGCACCGTCTCGCCCGGCGTCCACTCGGCGGCGTCCGACGCCGTCTCGCGCACCCTGCCGCCGAAGCCGATCGGATAGACCACCTCGGCGCGCTCGAACTCCCACATGTGCTTCTGGCGCAGCCAGTCCTCCGCCTCCTCGCCCTGCCAGCCGTCGTCGAAGCGCTGGCGGAACAGGCCGTGGGCGTAGCGGATGCCGTAGCCATGCGCGGCCAGCCCCACCGTGGACATCGAATCGAGGAAACACGCCGCCAGCCGCCCCAGCCCGCCGTTGCCCAGCGCCGCGTCCGGCTCATCGGCCACCAGCGCGGCATAGTCCACGCCATGCTCGGCCACGGCGGCGCGCGCGGCGTCCTCCAGCCCCAGGTTGTGGATCGCGTCCTCCAGCAGGCGGCCGATCAGGAACTCCATCGACAGGTAATAGACCCGCTTGTGACCGCCCTCATAGGCGCGGTGGGTGGTGTCGAACCACGGGTCGATCACCAGATCGCGCACCGCGCGCGACAGCGCCAGCCGCCAGTCGGTCAGCGTCGCGGTCGCGGGGTCCTTGCCGACGACATAGCGCAGATGGCGCGCCATGGCCTCGCGCAGCATGTCGGGGCTCAGCGTGGCTGTCTTGGTCAGGTTTCCGTCCATGGCGTCCTCGATGCTGCGATGCAGCAAAAGTCTAGCGGAATGCGGCGTCACGTCGCAAGCTGCAATAACTGGCGTGATGAACCGGTTAAGGCAAGTCGCCTTTTCAGGTGGTCACGTCGGGCGCGGCGCGGCCTGTCCGCCCCTTGATGTCGGCCAGCGCGTCCGCCGCCGCGATCACCCCGGCCAGCGCCTGCGCCGGGTTCAGGCCGTGGCGGGCCGGGTCCGGCTCATAGCGTTCCAGATACACCCGCAGCGTTGCGCCCTCGGTGCCGGTTCCCGAGAGGCGGAACACCGCGCGCGCGTCCTCGGCGAAAAAGATGCGGATACCCTGCCTGCTCGCGGTCGCGCCGTCCACGGGGTCGGTGTAGGAAAAATCGTCCGCCGCGCTGACCGTCAGTCCCGCGATCTTCTCGCCCGGCAGCGTGGCCAGCCGGGCGCGCAGCGCGTCCATCAGCCCCTCGGCGGCGGCCTTGTCCACCGCCTCATAGTCGTGACGGGTGTAGTAGTCGCGGCCGTATTCCGCCCAGTGCGCGGCCATGATCTGCGCCACCGACTGCTTGCGCACGGCGAGGATGTTGAGCCACAGCAGCACCGCCCACAGCCCGTCCTTCTCGCGCACATGGTCGGAGCCGGTGCCCGCGCTCTCCTCGCCGCACAAGCTCGCCAGCCCGGCGTCGAGCAGCGTGCCGAAGAATTTCCACCCGGTCGGCGTCTCATAGGCCTTCACGCCCAGCTTCAGGGCCACCCGGTCCGCCGCGCGCGAGGTGGGCATCGAGCGCGCCACGCCCTTCACGCCCTGCGCATAGCCCGGCGCCAGATGCGCGTTCGCCGCCAGCACCGCGAGGCTGTCGGAGGGGCTGACGTAGCAGCCCCGCCCGACGATCATGTTGCGGTCGCCGTCGCCGTCGCTGGCGGCGCCAAAATCGGGCGCGCCGTCGCCCATCATCAGCTCGATCAGCGGCTTGGCCCAGACCGGGTTGGGGTCGGGGTGGCCGCCGCCGAAATCGGGCGACGGGACGCCGTTCATCACCGTCTCCGGCCCCGCGCCCAGTTCGGCGAACAGCGCGGTCGCGTAAGGCCCGGTCACCGCGTGCATGGCGTCGAAACGCATGGTGAAGCCAGAGGCGAACAGCGCGCGGATCGCGTCGAAGTCGAACAGCGTGCGCATCAGCGCGGCGTAGTCGCTCACCGGGTCGATCACCTCGACGGCCATGGCGCCCAGGGCCGTCTCGCCATCGGCGCCGAGGTCGATGTCGGGCGCGTCGAGGATGCGGTATTGCGTGATCGACAGCGTGCGGGCGTGGATCGCCTCGGTGATCGCCTCAGGCGCCGGGCCGCCGGCGGCGATGTTGTATTTCACGCCGAAATCGCCGTCCGGCCCGCCGGGGTTGTGGCTTGCCGACAGGATCAGCCCGCCGTCGGTCTTACGCTTGCGGATCAGGGCGGAGGCGGCGGGGGTGGAGAGCAGCCCGCCGCGCCCCACGATCACCCGCGCGGCGCCGTTGGCGGCGGCCATCTTCAGGATGATCTGCGACGCCTCGGCGGCGAAATAGCGCCCGTCGCCGCCCAGCGCCAGCGTCTTGCCCGCCACGCCGCCGAGGGCGTCGAAGGTCGCCTGGATGTAGTTTTCCAGATAGTTTGGCCGCATGAACACGGCGGTTTTCGCGCGCAGGCCCGAGGTGCCGGGTTTCTGACCCTCGATCGGCTGGGTGGCGACGGTCTTGACGGACATTGCGTTTCCTTTCGGACGGGCCTCGGACAGGATGGCGGCGAGCCGCCGCAGGTCGGGGTCGGTCGCCAGCGCCTCGACCGCGACCGGCAGACGCCGCCGCCAGTTGGGGTGCTGATCGACGGTGCCGGGCAGGTTGGGCTGTTCGACCACGCCCAGCGCGTCGTCGAGGCTGAGCGCGACCAGCGCGCAGGGCGCCCCGGCCAGCAGGCGATGCGCGGCGTCGCAAAGCGCGTCCTCGCCGCCCGCCGCAAGGCCATCGCCATCGGCCGAAGGGCCCTCGCCCCCGGCCGCCAGGCCCTCGCCCTCGGCCGCCAGGCCCTCGCCGCCCGCCGCAAGGCCCTCGCCGCGCAGCAGCCGCGCGAACGCCTCGGCCTCCGCCGCGCGGCCTTCGCGCGCCTGCGCCGCGGCCGTAGCATCATAGTCGCCGATCTTCTTGCGCCAGTCGATGTCGCGCCCGCGCAGCCAGCCGCGAAACGTGGGCGTGTCGTGGGTGCCGAAGCTGGCGATCGCCATGGCGGGATAGCGGCGCGGCGGGGTGAAAGCGCCGCCCGAGCGCTCGAACTGCATCACCGAACAGCCGTAGAGGCCGCTGTCGGCGAGGCGGCGGCGAAAGCCCTCGGGCACGGTGCCCAGATCCTCGCCCACCACCACGCATCCCGCCCGCGCCGCCTCGATGCGGGTGATCGCCAGCAGCGCCTCCAGCGGATAAGCGACATAGCCGCCCGGCGCGCCGCTCTCCGGCGCCCAGTAGGCGCGCGCAAAGCCCAGCACATGGTCGATGCGCAACAGGCCCGCATGGCGCATCGCCGCGCGCAGCGCCGCGACGAACGGCGCGTAGGCGGCGGCGCGCAGGCCCTGCGGCGAGAACGGCGCCAGCGCCCAGACCTGCCCCCCCGGCGCCAGCCGGTCGGGCGGCGCGCCCAGCGACACGCCGCGCGCAAAGGCCTGCGGGTTCGCCCAGACATCCGCCCCGTCGGGCCGCACCCCCACCGCAAGGTCGAGATAGAGGCCCAGCGCCATCCCCGCACCCCGCGCGCGCGCCTGCGCGGCGGCCAACTGGCGGTCGGCCAGCCATTGCAGCCACAGGTGATAGCGCGGCTCATCGGGATGCGCGCGCGCCAGCGCGCGCGCGGCGGGGGCGTCGGGCGTCGCATAGCCCCTTGGCCATGCGCGCCAGTCCTCGCCCAGCCGCAGCGACAGCGCCTCGAACAGCGCGAAGTCCTCCAGCGCGGCGCCCAGCGTCGGCCCCAGCCCGGCGCGCCACGCCGCGAACGCGCCGTCGGCGTCGTCGAAGGCTTCGTAGAGCGCGCGCAGCGCGGGCGCGGCGGCGGCGTCGCGGGCGCGGTGGCGCGCGAAGTCCCCCGCCCGCGCCGCCGAAACCCCCGGCGCGGCCTCGGCCAGCAGCGCCTGCGCCGCAGCACACGCCGCGAACCCCGGCGCGGCGCGCGGCGCGATCCAGCCCGGCTCCAGCGCGATGCGGCTGGAGGGCGAATAGGGGCTGATCCCGCCATGCGCCGCGCCGCGCGCATGGACCGGGTTGACGCCGATGAAATCCGCCCCCAGCCCCGCCAGCGCCGAAGCCGCCGCGCCAAGATCGGCGTAGTCGCCAAGGCCCAGGCTGTCGGCGCCATGCAGCGCGTAAAGCGCGCTCATCGCGCCCCAGACGCGCCCGCGCCCCGCGACCTGCGCCACCGAAGGCGCATGGTCGGGCGCCGCGATCAGCAGCCGCTCGACGCCCGCCACCCGCAGCCGGTGCACGCCCATCGGCGCGACCAGCCGCAGCGCGCCGTCGGCGCGGCCCTCCGCGACCGCGCCATCTTCGCGCATGAGCCGCCAGTCGCCCTGCGCCGCGATCTCGACCATGGCGCCCGCGCGCGCGACGATCTCGGGCGGCGGCGCGCCTTGCGCCAGCGCGTCGGCCTCCTCGCCCGCGCCCACGCCCATCGCCGCCAGCAGCGCGGCCTGGGTGTCGGGGCCGGTGACATGCTCGCGCCCCTCGATGTCGCGCCACGCGGGCGCCACGCCCATGGCGGCGGCGAGCCGGGCGCGCGCGTCGCTCATGACGCCGACACGGGGGGCTCCAGCACGAACACGGCCACCGCGTCGCCCGCCACCGCCTGCGCGCCCTCGCCGCAGGGCGCGGGCGCGGCGTCGGGCGCGGCGGCGTCGAGCGCGCGCAGCCAGCGTCGCCCCGCAGGCGCGGGCGGCAGGGTGAGCGGGCAGGCCTGCGGCGCGCCGTTGAACGCCAGCAGCGCCGTGTCGTCGGTCGCGTCATAGGCGGGGGCGTCGGCGTCGCCGCGCAGCAGCAGGCAGAACCGCGCCAGCCCCGGATCGCGCCACGCCACCGCGCCGCCCTCGAAGCTCAGCCACGCCGCGTCCGGCGCCCCGTCGGGCCGCGTGTCGCCGTGCAGAAAACGGCTCTGGCGCAGCGCGGGGTGGGCGGCGCGCAGCGCGATCAGCCGTCGCGTGAACGCCAGCAGCCCCGCGTCGGCGTTGGCCCAGTCCAGCCAGCCGATCGCGTTGTCCTGGCAATAGGCGTTGTTGTTGCCGCGCTGGCTGTGGCCGATCTCGTCGCCCGCCAGCAGCATCGGCGTTCCCTGCGCCAGCATCACGGTCGCCAGCAGGCAGCGGCGGCGCTGGGCGCGGCGGGCGAGGATTTCCGGGTCGCTGGCGGGGCCTTCGGCGCCGCAGTTGTCGGAATAGTTGGCGCCGTGGCCGTCGCGGTTGTCCTCGCCGTTCGCCTGGTTGTGCTTGTCGTTGTAGGCGGTCACGTCGGCCAGCGTGAAGCCGTCGTGGCAGGCGACGAAGTTGACGCTGCTCCACGCGCGCCGCCCGGCGCCGTCGAACAGGCTGGCGGAGCCGAGCAGCCGGTCGGCCAGCCCCTGCGCCGCGTGCGGCTCGCGCCGCCAGAACTTGCGCGCCATGTCGCGGAAGGCGTCGTTCCACTCGGCGAAGGGCGGCGGAAAACCGCCGAGGCGATAGCCGCCGGGGCCGATGTCCCACGGCTCGGCGATCAGCTTGACGTCGGCGAGAACCGGATCCTGCCGCAGCGCATCGAGAAACCCGCCCTCGGGGTCGAAGCCGTGCGGCTCCCGCGCCAGCGCCGTCGCCAGATCGAAGCGAAAGCCGTCCACGCCATAGGCCTGCACCCAGTAGCGCAAGCTGTCGAGCACCATGCGCAGCACGAACGGGTGACCGGTGTTCAGCGTGTTGCCGCAGCCGGTGTCGTTGACATGGCGTTTCGCGCCGTCGAGCCGGTAATAGCTGGCGTTGTCGAGGCCGCGAAAGCTCAGCGTCTGGCCGCGATGGTCGCCCTCGGCGGTGTGGTTATAGACCACGTCGAGGATCACCTCGATCCCGGCGCCATGCAGCGCGCGGATCGCCGCGCGCAGGCCCTCGGCGCCGTTGGGGCCGAAATAGCGCGGCTCGGGCGCGAAAAAGCCGATGGTGTTGTAGCCCCAGTAGTTGCGCAGGCCCATCCGCAGCAGCCGCGCATCGTCCATCAGCATCTGCACCGGCATGAGCTCGATCGCGGTGACGCCCAGGCCGCGCAGATGGTCGAGGATCGCCGGGCAGCCCAGCGCCTCATACGTCCCGCGCAGCGCCTCTGGCACGCCGGGGTGGCGCATCGTCAGGCCGCTGGGGTGCGCCTCATAGAGCACCGTGCGCGCCCAGGGCGTGCGCGGGCGCTCTTTCGGCGGAACCGGCGGCGGCGCTGCGGTCAGCACGCATTTCGGCATCGCCGGCGCGCTGTCGGCGGGCGAGGCAAAGCCGTCGCCGCGCACGGGGTCATGGCCGAACAGCAGCGGCGACAGCGGATCGAACGCGCCCGCGTGCGCCCGCGCGTAGGGGTCGAGCAGCAGCTTGGCGGGGTTGAAGCGGTGGCCGCGCTCGGGCGCCCAGACGCCATCGGCGCGCAAGCCATAAAGCGCGCCCGCCTTCAGCCCCTTCACATGGCCATGCCAGACCGCGCCGGTGCGCTCAGGCAGCGGCAGCCGGGCCAGCTCCTTCGCGCCGTCGGGCGAGAACAGACAAACCTCCACGCGGCTCGCCGCCTGCGAGAACACCGCGAAGTTGGCGCCGCGCGCGTCCAGCGTCGCGCCCAGCGGATCGGGGCGCCCGGCGGTGACGGTGAAGCGCCTCATCGCGCGACAAGGTGGCTGTAGAGCGCGGCGTAGCGCGCGGCCGACGCCCCCCAGCCGACCTCGGCCGCCATCGCGTTGGCGGTGATCTGCGCCCACAGCGCGCGGTCGGAAAAGGCGTCGCAGGCGCGATCCAGCGCATCGCCCAGCGCCGCCGCCTCGACCGGCGCGAACTGGAACCCGGTGGCGCAGCCCGCCAGGATCGCGGCCTCGTTGGCGTCGATCACGGTGTCGGCCAGCCCGCCGGTGCGCGCCACCAGCGGCGCCGCGCCATAGCGCAGGGCGTAGAGCTGGGTCAGGCCGCACGGCTCGAAGCGCGACGGCACAAGGATCACATCGGCGCCGCCCTGCATCAGATGCGCCAGCTCCTCGGAATAGCCGATCACCGCGCCCACCCGGCCGGGATGCGCGGTGGCGGCGGCGCGGAACGCGGCCTCCATGTCGGCGTCGCCGGTGCCGATCAGCGCCAGCGAGGCGCCGCGCGCCAAGAGGCGGGGCAGCGTCTCCAGCAACAGGTCGATGCCCTTCTGCCGCGTCAGCCGCCCCACCAGCCCGAACAGCGGCGCGTCGTCGCGCGGGACGAGGCCGAAGCGTTCAGCCAGCGCGGCGCGGTTTTTCGCACGTCCCGCGATCGTGGCGGCGGTGAACGGCGCGGCGAGGTGCGCGTCGGCGGCGGGGTTCCACACGTCGAGATCGACGCCGTTGAGCACGCCCTCAAGGTCGGCCCTGCGCGCGGCGATCACGCCCTCCAGCCCCATGCCGAAGCGGGCCTGCGTCAGTTCGCGGGCATAGGTTGGGCTGACGGTGGTGATGCGGTCCGCGTTCACCAGCCCGGCCTTCAGAAAGCCGATCTGGCCGTAATATTCATAGCCTGCGGGGGTGAAGCCGGACGGGTCCAGCCCCAGCGCGCCGATCAGCGCGGCGCCAAATACGCCCTGAAACGCGATGTTGTGGATGGTCAGCACGCTGGGGATCGCCTGCCCCGCCGCGCTCTGGCGCATGTAGAGCGGGGCCAGCGCGGTCTGCCAGTCGTGGACGTGCAGCACGTCGGGCTTCCAGCCGCCAGCCCCCTCCCGCGCCACCCGCGCCGCCGCCCGCGACAGCGCCGCGAAGCGGAACGGGTTGTCGATCCAGTCGCGGCCGTCCGGCCCCAGATACGGGCCGCCGGGGCGGTCGAACAGACCAGGGCAGTCGAGCAGGAGCAGCGACAGCCCCTCGGCCTTCACCGCCAGCAGGCGCCCGCCCTCCATCTCCGCCACCGGCTTCGCGCCTTTCAGCGCGGCGAGGCCGGGATAGGCGGGCATCAGCACCCGCGCCTCCACGCCCTGCGCCGCCAGCGCCTTGGGCAGGGCGCCCGCCACGTCGGCCAGCCCGCCGGTTTTCACGAACGGCGCACACTCGGAGACCGCGAACAGAACCTTCATGGATGGGACGCTTCCCGTCAGGCCAGTTTGTCGAGCATCGGCTGGGTGATCAGCGCGACGCCGCCTTCGCTGACGCGAAAGCGCCGCGCGTCCTCGACCGGGTCCTCGCCCACCACCAGCCCGGCGGGGATCTCCACGCCGCGGTCCAGCACCACGTTCTTCAGCCGCGCCTTGCGATTTATGGTGCAGTAGGGCAGCGCCACCACGCCGTCGAGCGCGCTGTAGGAATGGCAGCGCACCCCGGTGAACAGCAGGCTGCGCGTCACCGACGACCCCGAGATCACGCAGCCGCCCGACACCAGCGACGAGACCGCCATGCCGCGCCGCCCGTCCTCGTCATGGACGAACTTCGCGGGCGGGGCCAGTTCGGAATAGGTCCAGATCGGCCAGTCGTGGCTGTAGAGGTCCAGCGACGGCTCGAAGTCCGTCAGGTCGATGTTGGCGCGCCAGAACGCGTCCACGGTGCCCACGTCGCGCCAGTAGGGCTCCTTCTCGGAGCCGGTGATCACGCAGCTGTCGGAGAACTTGTGCGCCACCGCCTTGCCGTTCCTGACCAGCGCGGGGATGATGTCCTTGCCGAAATCATGCTCGCTGGCCGGATCGGCGGCGTCGCGCATCAGCACGTCGAACAGGAACGTGGTGTCGAACACGTAGATGCCCATTGACGCCAGCGACACCTCCGGCGCGCCGGGCATGGCGGGCGGGTCGGCGGGCTTTTCCATGAAGGCGATGATTCGCTGCGCGTCGTCGATGTGCATCACGCCGAAGGCGGAGGCCTCCGCGCGCGGCACCGCCACGCAGCCCACCGTCACGTCGGCGCCGCTGGCGACGTGCTGCGCCAGCATCAGGCCGTAATCCTGCTTGTAGATGTGGTCGCCCGCCAGGATCACGATGTATTTCGGCGCGTAGCTCTCGATGATGTCGATGTTCTGCGTCACGGCGTCGGCGGTGCCGAGATACCAGTTGCGCTCGTCCATGCGCTGGCTGGCGGGCAGGATGTCGAGCCCCTCGTTGCGCCCGGCCTGCAGGAAGGTCCAGCCGCGCTGCAGGTGGCGGATCAGCGAATGCGCCTTGTATTGCGTGGCGACGCCGATGCGCCGGATGCCGGAGTTCACCGCGTTGGACAGCGCGAAATCGATGATCCGGCTCTTGCCGCCAAAATACACCGCCGGCTTGGCGCGGAAGTCGGTCAGCTCCTTGAGGCGCGAGCCGCGCCCGCCCGCCAGCACGAAGGCCATCGCCTGCCGCGTCAGCGCGCCGGTCTCGATCCGGTCGGTCGCCATCGATCGTCTCCCCTCTGTCAGCGCGCCTGATGATCGCGTTCTTGCCGCCACGTTGTCCCGATTCACCACGGCGTTGCAACCGCAGCTTTCGCATCGCACAAGATTTCGACACTTCGCAAAGCCGCCCGTTCGGCGTTAGAGATGGTCGGGCCTGTTGCGACCCCGCCGCGACCAAGGAGCCTGAGCCATGTCCGATGACGCCGCGACGCTCGACGCCGCCGCCGCCGCCGCCATTGCGCGCGGCGCGGCGAGCGAGATGTTCAGCACGCTGGGCGCGCACCCCATCGGCAAGCGCTGGGCGCTGCGCGCATGGGTTCCCGGCGCCGAAACGGTGACCGCGGTGGCGCGCGACGGCGGGGCGGAGATCGCGCGGCTGGCGCCCGGCCCGGCGCCGGATTTCTTCGCCGCCGCCCTGCCCGCGCGCCCGGCGCCGTGGCGGTTTCGCGCCACGCGCGGCGACGCCGTGTGGATGGTGGACGACCCCTACCAATACGGCCCGGTGCTGGGCGCGCAGGACGAGCACTATATCGCCGAAGGCTCGCACCTGCGGCTGTGGAAGCGTCTGGGCGCGCATCCGATGATCCATGAGGGCGCCGACGGCGTGTCGTTCGCGGTCTGGGCGCCGGGCGCGCGGCGCGTCTCGGTGGTGGGCGACTTCAACGGCTGGGACGGGCGGCGCCACGTCATGCGCCCGCGCGGCACGACCGGCGTGTGGGAGATCTTCGTCCCCGGCCTGACCGAGGGCGCGACCTACAAATACGAGATCCGCGCGCAGGATGGCCGCGTGCTGCCGCTCAAGGCCGACCCGGTGGGTTTTGGCGCCGAGCACCCGCCCGCCACCGCCTCGGTGGTGCGCGACCTGCGCGGGCGCGCATGGGGCGACGCGGCGTGGATGGAGAGCCGCGCCGAACGCCAGCGGGTGGACGCGCCGATCTCGGTCTATGAGGTCCACCTGCCCAGCTGGCGGCGCGCGCCGGGGGGCCGGCCGCTCAGCTATCACGAGCTGGCCGAGCAGCTCGTGCCCTACGTCAAGGAGATGGGCTTCACCCATATCGAGACGCTGCCGGTCAGCGAATACCCGTTTGACGGCTCGTGGGGCTATCAGCCGGTGGGCCTCTACGCCCCCACCATCCGCCACGGCACGCCGGGCGAATTCCGCGATTTCGTCGAGGCCTGCCACAAGGCCGGTCTGGGGCTGATCCTCGACTGGGTGCCCGCGCATTTCCCCGCCGACGCGCACGGGCTGGCGCAGTTCGACGGCCAGGCGCTGTATGAGCACGCCGACCCGCGCGAGGGCTATCACCCCGACTGGAACACGCTGATCTACAACTACGGCCGCCGCGAGGTCGGCAACTTCCTGATCGCCAACGCGCTCTACTGGATGCGCGAGCACCATATCGACGGCCTGCGCGTCGATGCGGTCGCCTCGATGCTGTATCGCGACTACTCGCGCAAGGCGGGCGAGTGGATCCCCAACCGCCACGGCGGGCGCGAGAACCTCGAAGCCGTCGAGTTTCTCAAGCGCATGAACGTCGCGGTCTATGGCGACGACGCCTCCGTTATGACCATCGCGGAGGAGAGCACGGCCTGGCCCGGCGTCTCCAAGCCGGTTGACGCCGGGGGCCTCGGCTTTGGCTACAAGTGGAACATGGGCTGGATGCACGACACGCTGCACTACATGGCCCGCGACCCGATCCACCGCCGCCACCACCACCATGAGATGACCTTCGGGCTGATCTACGCCTTCTCCGAGAATTTCGTGCTGCCGCTCAGCCATGACGAGGTGGTGCACGGCAAGGGCTCGATCCTGGCGCGGATGCCGGGCGACGAGTGGCAGCGTTTCGCCAACCTGCGCGCCTATTACGCCTACATGTTCGCCCACCCCGGCAAGAAGCTGCTGTTCATGGGCTGCGAATGGGGTCAGCGCGACGAGTGGAACGCGCAAAGCGCGCTCGACTGGGCGGCGCTGGACAACCCGCTGCACAAGGGCGTGCAGACGCTGGTGCGCGATCTCAACCACCTCTACCGCGCTGCGCCCGCGCTGCACCGGCGCGACTGCGACGGCGCCGGGTTCCAGTGGATCGAGAGCAACGCCGCCGACGCCTCGGTGTACGCCTGGGCGCGGTTCGGCGGGCCGGGCGACCGCCCGGTGCTGGCGGCGTTCAACTTCACCCCCGTGCCGCGCCCGGACTTCCGCCTCGGCGCCCCCGCGCCGGGCCGCTGGGTGGAGCGGCTCAACACCGACGCCGCGATCTACGGCGGCTCCGGCCTCGGCAATCTCGGCGGCGTCGAGAGCCGCCCGGTCGCGGCGCAGGGCCGCGCCGACAGCATCACGGTGACGCTGCCGCCGCTGGGCGCGGTGATCTTCGAACTGGAGGGATGAATTGGGCGCCGCTTATCCGCCCAGAATCGCGCATTTTTGCACAATAATCGCGCAAGATTGACGAATATCGTCCCCCTTCGCCGCCCCTGCGTTCACAGGCCGCGCCGCTTCGTCTGATCTGTCCGCCATGACGCGCGACAGCACACACCGCGACAGGTCCGGCGCACGGCGCGACGCCGCTTTGGCGCGCGCGTGATGTTCGACGCCGCGCCCCCCGCCCCGGCGTTGCAGCGCGCGCGCGGCGCCGTCGAGCTGTCGGTGGCGCTGCGCGAGGGCCGCTCGCGGCTGACGCATCTGTTCCAGCAGGGATCGGCGCGCGCGCTGATGCCCCGCACCCATGGCGGCGCGCCGGAGGCGGTGATCGTCAACACGGCGGGCGGCGTGACTGGCGGCGACCGCTTTCGCTTCGCCTTCACAGCCGCGGACGGCGCCGGGCTGACCGTCTCGACCCAGGCCGCCGAGCGCATCTATCGCGCCAGCGAAGGCCCGGCGAAGATCGAGACCACGCTGCGCCTTGGCGCGGGCGCGCGGCTCGACTGGCTGCCGCAGGAGACCATCCTGTTCGACGCCTGCGCGCTGCGCCGCAGCCTCAGCGTGGAGATGGACGCCGACGCGCGGCTGACCGCGCTGGAGACGGTGGTGCTGGGCCGCGCCGCGATGGGCGAGACGCTGGCGACCGGTGAGATCTCCGACCAGTGGCGCATCCGCCGCGCCGGACGGCTGGTCCACGCCGAGGCGCTGCGGCTGAGCGGCGATCTCGCGGGCGCCCTGCGCGGCCCCGCCGCATTGAACGGCGCGCGCGCGTTCGCGACGCTGATCCATGTCGCCCCTGACGCGGAGGACCGGCTTGAGGCGGCGCGCGCCCTGCTGGCCGCGACAGCCGTCCCCTGCGCCGCCACCGCCCGCGACGGCGTGCTGATCGCGCGCTTTCTCGGCCCCGACGCCGCCGCGCTGCGCGCCGCGCTGACCGCTTTTCTGATCCCGTTCCGCGGCGCCGCCCTGCCGCGCGTCTGGGCGCTCTAGAGGAAAACCCGCGATGAACCTGACCCCGAGGGAAAAGGACAAGCTGCTGATCTCGCTGGCCGCGATGGTGGCGCGCGGGCGGCTGGCGCGCGGCGTGAAGCTCAACCACCCCGAGGCGGTCGCGCTGATCGCCGATTTCGTGGTCGAGGGCGCGCGCGACGGGCGCAGCGTGGCCGATCTGATGGCGGCGGGGGCGGGCGTGGTGACGCGCGCCGACTGCATGGCGGGCGTGCCCGAGATGATCCCCGAAATCCAGGTCGAGGCCACCTTTCCCGACGGCACCAAGCTTGTCACCGTCCACGAACCGATCCGCTGAAGGAGCACCCATGATGCGCCGCCTGATCCTCGCCGCCGCCGCCGCCGCGGCCCCCACCCTCGCCTTCGCCCATGCGGGCGGGCATGAGGGGCTGGGGTTTTTCGCCGGTCTCGCCCATCCGGTGAGCGGTCTCGACCACATGGCGGCGATGGTCGCGGTCGGCCTCTGGGCCGCGACGGTCGGCGGGCGCGCGCTGTGGGCCTATCCCGCCGCCTTCGTCGCGGCGATGGTCGCGGGCGGCGCGCTGGGCGGGCTTGGCCTGTCGCTGTGGGGCGTCGAGCATGTGATCGTCGGCTCGGTGATCCTGCTGGGCGCGCTGGCGGCGCTGGCGGCGCGCGCGCCGCTGGCCGCCGCCCTGCCGCTGATCGCGCTGTTCGGGCTGGCGCATGGCGCCGCGCACGGGCTGGAGGGGCCTGCGGGCGGCGGCCTGGGCTACACCGCAGGCTTCGCGCTGGCGACCGCCGGGCTGCACGCGGCGGGGCTGGCGCTGGGCCTTGGCCTGATGCGCGGCGGGGCGTGGGCGGCGCGCGGCGCGGGCGCGCTGGCGGCGCTGACCGGCGTGTTGCTGGCGGCGAGCTGAGGGGCCGCCGCGATGATCCCCGGAGAAGTGTTCCCTGCGGCGGGCGAGATCGAACTGAACGCGGGCCGCGAAAGCCTGACCCTGACGGTCGCCAACACCGGCGACCGGCCGGTGCAGGTCGGCAGCCACTATCACTTCGCCGAGACAAACGCCGCGCTGGCCTTCGACCGCGCGGCGGCGCGGGGGATGCGGCTCGACATCGCCGCCGGAACCGCCGTGCGCTTCGAGCCGGGGCAGACGCGCGACGTGCGGCTGATCCCTTATGCGGGCGACCGCCGCGTGTTCGGCTTCAACGCTGCGGTGATGGGCGCGCTGTGATTCCGTTGCGCCAAGGCCGCGCGCTGGCGATAGTCGGTGCGCCGCGCGCGAGACGCGGCGCACCGACAAGGGGAGAGAGACCATGTGCGACCATTGCGTGACCGAGAGCGTGCGCCAGCGGATGCTGAGCCGCCGCGACATCTTCCGCGCCGCCCCGGCGCTCGCCGCCGCCCCCGCCTTCGCCGCCGCCATCGGCCTCGCCGCCCCCGCCGCGCTGGCGCAGGGCGCGACCACGGTCGAGGACATGACCCACACCTACGACGCTGATTTCCCGACCTATTTCGGCAAACCCGGCTACAAGGCGACGCCGGTCTACACCTATGCCGAGCACAAGTTCAACCTGTCGCTCATCGAGGTGAACGAGCACACCGGCACCCATGTCGATGCGCCGCTGCACTTCTCCGCCGACGGCCATTCGGTCGATGCGATTCCGCTGCAGCACCTGATCGCGCCGCTGTGCGTGGTGGATATCCGCGCCAGGGCCGCGACCGACGCCGACGCGCAGGTGACGCCCGACGACCTGAAGGCGTGGATCGCCGCCAACGGCCCGATCCCGGCGCGCGCCTGCGTGGCGATGCTGTCGGGCTGGGGCGCGCATGTCGCCACGGAAAAGTTCCGCAACG
>Ga0210024_1000770_pt1 | contig 29081 bp, 23 predicted proteins | sample CryGeymeta201525_FD_183988 | JGI IMG/M metagenome (GOLD analysis project Ga0210024, IMG submission 183988) | Groundwater microbial communities from Crystal Geyser aquifers in Utah, USA - Crystal Geyser metaG 2015-25 (SPAdes) (version 2) | ecosystem: Environmental > Aquatic > Deep subsurface >...
GCGCCATGAGCAATTTAAGGGCACTGCGTTTTGATTCCAGATCGTCGATAAATTCAATCGGACCATAACCAACGACAGAACGGTAGCGCGCTCCCCAGTTGCAGGCGGTTTGAGCCTGAGCAATCCCGAGGTCAATCACCACCGAAAAACCCACCACAGGGTTGTGGTGCAATAAATTCAGCTTGTGACCCTCCGGCGCCGAGTGAAAGTAGAGGACGCCATCGCGGTAGCCGTAGCTGAGAGAAACCACGTAAGGGGCCGGTAAATCCGTAATCGCCAACTGACAAACCCGCCCCTGCCATAAAATTTGTTCCAGTCCCACCATTTCAGTAATTTCTTTTTCACGCCGTCGCATAATAAATCCTTCGCAGAGTAACTTCTTAAGCACTTTTCCTGATCCGAAGACCTTTACCGTCAAATGCCTGCTCGCGCAGAGCCGCAAAGAAGGACAAAATCCTTTCGCTTAAAAGAGGCACAAAAAACGATTACGCCACAGAGAAAAACAAAATTTATGCTCTATTTTCAAGCCATAAGTCTTGGGATTTTCTCTGCGCCTTTGCGGCTCTGCGCGAGGTGCCCTTGACTCTCACGGTTTTTTTTACTCCAAGGTTACTGAACAGTTACCTAAATTCTTTACAAACACTCTTGTCCTCTGTCAGGAGAATCCGTCACTTTCGCGCCAGATCCAGAATAAAATTCCAGTGTTCCGCACTCACCGGCGTTACCGATAAGCGGTTGCCGCGCCGCAGAATTTGCATACTGGCTAATTCCGGGCAGTTTTTTAAGAGTTCAAGGCTGAGCATCTGCGGAAACTTTTCGACCAGCTGCACATCGACCATAAACCAGCGCGGTTGTTCAGGATGGCTGGCCGGATCGAAATGCTGATGTTGGGGATCGAAGGCGGTGACATCGGGATACCCTTCACGCACAATGCGGACAATCCCCACAATGCCGGGGGGCGTGCAATTGGAATGGTAGAAAAAAGCCAGATCACCACTTTTCATCTGGTCACGCAGCATATTACGCGCCTGATAGTTGCGCACCCCATCCCAGGGTTCAGTCTGCTGCGGGCGCGCCGCTAGATCATCAATACTGAAAGCCCCTGGTTCCGATTTTATCAGCCAGTAATTCATCAAGTTCCTCCCTGAACCAAGCCTTGCGCTTGATTCAGCTTGTAGACAGCACAACAGCAGGTTATGCTGATGCTGCACCGAATTTTAAAGAAAGGGAAGCGAATCTTAGTATGAGCCATCCATTCACCAGTCTCAACCCTGATTTGATCATGGATGCCGTCGAAAGTTTGGGCTTTCACTGTGATTGTCGAATTTTTGCCCTGAACAGTTATGAAAATCGCGTTTATCGGGTTGGGGTCGAAGCTCAGCCTCCGTTGATTGTCAAATTTTACCGTCCCAAACGCTGGACACCGGCCCAACTGCAGGAAGAACACGACTTCTGCCACGCATTGTACGCCGAAGAATTACCGGTGTTAGCCCCGCTGATTTTGCAAGAACGCAGCCTGCATTATTTCCGGGGTTTTCATTTTGCTCTTTTCCCCCTGCAAGGCGGTTACGCACCGGAATTTTCCCAGCCCCAAACCCTGCAAGCCCTTGGTCGCCTGCTGGCTCGGGTGCATAATGTCGGGCGGCGCTCCCCTTTTCACAAACGGCCAGCCCTTAATCTGCAAACCTTCGGTCGGCAGTCGGTCGACTTTCTGCTTGAATCAGGCTTGATTCCCGCACCTTACTTTGACGCCTATCAAAGTTTAACTCGCGATCTGCTCCAAGCTCTGGACGACTGTTTTTCGCGGGTAACAACACCGCCGCTGCGGGTTCACGGCGATTGCCATGGCGGCAACATTCTCTGTCGTGAGCAGCAGTTTTTTCTGGTCGATTTCGATGATGCGCGCATGAGCCATGCCATTCAGGATTTATGGATGTTCCTGGCGGGAGATGCCCCCCAGCGCCAACAGCAACTGCTGGCCTTGCTCGAAGGCTACCAAACCTTCGGCGATTTTAACCCGGCGGAACTGCAACTCATCGAACCTTTGCGCAGCTTGCGCATTTTGCATTATGCCGCCTGGTTGGGCCGACGTCAGGATGACCCGGCCTTCGCCCGATATTTTCCCTGGTTCGGTAGCGCTCAGTATTGGGGCGAGCATATTTTGGAATTGCGCGAACAATACGCCGCCCTTCATGATGTACCCCTGGTCTGTGGCTGATTTTATTCTCATCAAGCAGAGCCCGAGACCGCCATTCCACGGGCCGCATGAATCCATCCCTGGAGCTTAGCTGTCGCCATCCGGGCGACAGATACCCGTTCCATGGCGGCCTCGTGCTCTGTGCCTACGAAGCTGAACAGTTACGGCTGATTTTATCCTGCACAGAACACTGTGCATCTGCTAGAATAAAACTTTGCATTAACTCCCCCTTGACAGGAGCAAAACACAATGGCCGACCTCGCCACCACTTACATGGGTCTGACCCTGAAAAATCCGCTGATCGTCGCCAGCAGCAGTCTAACCGGCAACCTCGAAGGGGTGAAACAGGCCGCTGCGTCAGGTGCCGGTGCGGTGGTGTTGAAATCTTTGTTTGAAGAACAAATTGCCGCCGAAACCGCCAATCTCAGCCAGCATGCTAATGATATCGGGCACACCGAAGCCGCTGAATACCTGCAAGGTTACGGCGCGGCGCTCGGGCCGGAAACCTACCTCCAGCTCATAAAAGATGGCGCGGCGGCGGTTGATGTGCCGGTGATTGCCAGCCTCAACTGTTTTTCTCGCGACAGCTGGGTCGATTACGCGCGTAAGATCGAAAGCGCCGGAGCGGCCGCCTTGGAATTGAATATCGGCCTGCTACCGACGCGCAGTGGTCAACAGGGGCGGGCCATTGAAGAACGCTATTACCAAATTTTGCATCAGGTGAAATCGGCCCTGAAAATACCCGTCGCCCTCAAAATTGGGCCTTATTTCTCGTCCCTGGCCGAAGTCGCTGCCACCCTCGGCAACGATCGCGCCCAAGCCCCGACCTTCACCGTTGGCTGGTGCGGCCCCGGCGAAACCACGCCGAAGATTGTGTGGCGCAAGGCCGATGCCCTGGTGCTGTTTAATCGTTTTTATCAACTGGATATTGACATCGAAAAAATGGAGATAGTCGCCGGCAATCCCTTAAGCAGCCCCGCCGAAATTACCGGCGCCCTGCGCTGGATGGCCCTGCTGCACAAACGCGTCGCCTCCGACCTGGCCGCCACCACCGGCATTCATGAAGGGCGTGATGTGATTAAACAGCTGCTCGCCGGCGCAACCGTGACCCAGGTTTGTTCAACTTTAATGAAAAACGGTTTCGCCCAGATTGGCCGCATACTCACCGATGTCGAAACCTGGATGGAGCAAAAAGGCTTCACCCGCATCGACCAGTTCCGCGGTCGCCTGAGTCAGGCCAACAGCTCCCATCCGCAAGATTTTGAGCGTCTGCAATACATTAAGCTGTTTGTTGGGCTGGAATAATTCGATCGCTGCCCCCCCCACAATTTTCCTGAATTTTGCACCACAGTTCAGAATGAATTTAATTCAAGATGACGCGAATTCTAAAAAGGGACACTTCCCTATTTGTCAGTGCGGAACATGATTAACATCAATCTTCCGCTAACGCCCCCTTGAATTCAGGCCTCACTCCTCCCCTTGGGTTAAGGGGAGGAGTGAGGGGTTACGCCTGGCAGGAACTGCCATCGGTGTGAACTTACGGCGAAATCTAACTCCCCCCGGCCCCCTCTTAATTTAAGCGGGGGTGAAAAACCATATTTTTATTCAACTTTCAGGCTGCCAAGTGAGGAGGGCCAGCTGCGGAAGATGAGTGCTAATCAGGATGCGGAATCAGTGTCGCTGACTCCCCCGCCAAAATGGCTGAAGCGTTGCTGAAAATCTGGCCGCCCTGAGAGTCAGCTGAAACCTTTTTTAGTTGGTGGAATTGATAATCCGCTCTTGGTATGCTCGACTTGAAAACTTGCAAATAAAAAGAGAAAACCCATGACCCACAGACAGCAACAGTATTCACAGCAACAGTATTCTTGTGAATCGCGGCAGAGGTTTTCTCCCCCGCTTATAATTAAGAGGGGGCCGGGGGGAGTTAGAGCTTTTCGGTTGTCGCCCCAAATTGGCAGTTCCTGCCAGTGAAAGATTGGTGTTCAGCGGCATTATCTGTAATGCTGACGACAAACAGCTGTTTTACCCCGCACAAATTTAAAAATCTGCTAAGGTTAGTCTCTGTGTAATAACCTCATTCTTTGCCGACAAACGCCAACCCAGGCTTGCCCGTGACGCAGAAGCACACCAGCTTAGGCACTGAAATTTTACTGACTCTCGCTATTCTACTCGGAGCTGCGCTGCTTTTTGGTGGGGTGATTTTTTTGCGCTATACCGAACAAAATTTACTCCAGCAGCGGATTCAGATGGCGCATTTGGCCATGCAGCTGATTGCTCAGCGACTGGTGGAGCAGAAACCTGCGGCCGAAGGCATTGATCCGCGTTTGTTGCAGGATTTGCCCACCGAAATTCAGGCCGAGAACTGGTGGGTTTTCGATACCGATCTGCGGTTGCGTTTTGCTTATCGCAGCACGTCCGACACCCCGCCCAAGATTGCCGATTTACGCCTGGTGCAGTTCAGTCGCGAACCTTATCTCCACCGCCAGTGGCCGGGCCTGCTCGAAATATTGAGCGCCGATCAAAACGCCCAGCTGCAACTGGCCGTCGCCCTGGGACGCCCCGGATCTGGCGGCGGCGTACTGGCGGCGCAGTTTTCTCTGGAAGATATCCTCGCTAGGCTCAACCGCGCCCAACGCTGGTTGCTGGTTTATACTCTGACCTTTGGCACGGTTTTGGTCGTGGCGGGCTACTTTTTGATCACGCGCAACGTTGTTGCGCCAACCCAAAAACTGCTCCAGGCAACCCGGCGCATCACCGCCGGTGATCTGGAGAGCCGCCTCGAAAAAACCGGCCCGCGCGAAATTTATGCCCTCGCCGCTAGTTTTAACCAAATGCTTGAATCCCTCCATCAAAGTCGCCTCAAGACCCAGCAAACCATCGCATTATTGCAAACAGCCAACGCCGAAATCACCCAAACGCAAAACGAACTCGTACGCAGCGCTAAACTGGCCAGTGTCGGTTCTCTTGCCGCAGGGATGGCCCATGAAATCGGCAATCCCCTCGGTGCCCTCACCGGCTATCTCAGCCTGCTGCAAAAAGATCTGGCGGCCACCCCGTCTAACGAAATTGTCGTCGAAGCACAGCATTGTGTCGAGCGGATGGATTTGCTTATCAAGGATCTTCTTGATTATGCTGCCCCCGCACCCGCGGTGATCGAACCCTATGATCCCTGGGAACTGGCCATGGATTGCGTCCGCCGCCTCGCTTTGCAGGGGCTGTGCAAACAGCTTAGTTTCGATTACGTTCCGAACCTGGTTTTGCCGCCAGTGGCGATTGCCCGGCATAAACTGGAACAGATTCTCATGAATCTGCTGCTCAACAGCTGTGACTCCTGTGGAGAAGGTGGCCAAATTTCCCTGACGGGTGAGACCAGGGGAGATAAGGTTATTCTGTGTCTTACCGATAACGGCTGCGGCATTGCCCCTGATAAACTGGCGCATATTTTCGACCCCTTCTACACCACCAAGCCCCCCGGCCAGGGGCGCGGCCTGGGTTTAGCCGTTTGTCAGCGCTTGCTGGCCGAAGTAGAAGGCGATATCCGTTGCGAGTCCGTCGTCGGCCAAGGGAGCTGTTTTTGGGTTGAGCTGCCACGGGCAAAGGCTTAAAACAATGCAAAAGTTGCAGATCTTTTTTGCGTGACGACCGAAACAGCTTTTCATCCGGCTGATAATGGACGTATAACCAACTGTAATTCATGCAAAGTTTTTATCTTTGATCTTGGTACTTTTTTTGCTGCTCCTCTCAAGTCTAAGAAAGCGGGGAATCTATGCACCGACGAAACAGATTCAAACTTGAAAACGCATGGAACAGTCGCGGCTTTACCCTGATTGAGCTGATTACCGTCATGGTGATCATCGGTATCGCTGCGGCTATCGCCGTTCCGAGTTTCAGGGGTTTTACCAACAGCACCAACGCCACTACTGCGGTAAATGATCTGGTTTCGGCCTTGAACCTGGCGCGCAGCGAGGCCGTTACCCGGGGCCGGAATGTCACGGTCTGTAAAAGCGCCAACCAGACCGCCTGCACGACTTCGGGCAACTGGGAGCAAGGCTGGATTGTTTTTGTGGATGTGGATGGTGATGCTACGGTCGATTCCGGTGATACCCTGCTGCGAGTTTACTCCGGACCCAAGGGCGACACGACCATGATTGGTGGTGGCAGTGTTGTTAACCGCTTAACCTACGCCCCGACCGGGTTTTTCAGCGCAGTGTTTAATGGCACGATCACGGTAACTTCCGGCGCTAAAGTCATCAGAATTATCACCAACAATACCGGTCGGATTCGAACCGTATCACCTTGATAAGGACAGCTTCATGACGAACTTGCCGCAGATAAAACAAAATGCCGGGTTTACCCTCATCGAAGTCTTGGTGGCCCTGGTGATTCTTTCGGTGGGGCTGTTGGGGGTCGCGAGCATGCAGCTTAACGGCTTGCGGGGCAATCATACCGCCTATTTGCGCTCTCAGGGTTTGCAATATGCCTACGAGGTGCTGGACATGATGCGCGCCAACCGCGCTAATGCCATCAGCGCCACCGCCAGCAATAATTATGTTATCGCCGCCGGCGAAGACCCCGCCACCCTCGGCAAGACCGGCGTAACCCTCAGCGATTTGAATGAATGGCTTGCGGGGCTGGGTGGGACGACGAATGTCAATTCGGGCTTACCTGGCGGCCAGGGGGCTATCAGTGTGACGGCGATAGATGAAAATGCCGATTCCAATCCCGATACCTGGTTGGTGCGCATCACGGTTTCGTGGGTTTCAAACAATGCCGATGATGCGGCACCTACTGTTGTAGTGGAGAGTAAACTATGAAACAGCAGCCCTCATTATTGGCCCGCGAGCAGGGCATGACCCTGGTTGAGCTGCTGGTGGCTCTCGCTATTGGCCTGGTTCTGCTGGGTGGGGTTTATCAGGTGTTTGTCAGCAGCACCACGGTCTACCGCAAAAATGAGCAGTTTGCCCGGTTGCAAGAAAACGCGCGCTTCGCCATGGAAATCCTTGGTCGCAATCTGCGCACGGCAGGCTATACCGGCTGCTCTAATCAAGCTGGTACTATTGTAAATACGCTTAACGATACAAGTTTTATGTTCGATTTCAATGTTGGCCTTCAGGGCTTTGACTACACCGGGCCAACTGTGCCCAGTGGGGTTGATGCCCTTGATTACAGCCCAAACCTTGACGCTGCTATACCCCTAACCGATCTGGTCGAAGGCAGTGATATTATTACTATCCGCAGCGTGGCGACTGGCAACCCGATTTTGCTTGAGACGGCGATGCCGGACAGTTCGGCCGATTTAAAAGTCACCGATGGTACGAGTACTGCTTTGATCGACACCAATGACATTGTCATGATCAGCGACTGTCGCAACACAGCTGTCTTTCAGGTAACAAATTACACGCAAGCCAATGGTAACGTCGTGCATAATGCCGGCGGCACACCGACCCCTGGTGATCCAGATTATCCCGGCAATTTGACCAAGAACCTGGGGCAGGCCTTTCCGCCTGGCTCGGAAATTGTCAAGTTATCAACCACCAGCTATCTGATCCGCAATAACCCCGCCGGGGTGCCCGCTCTCTACCGCGCCCAGTACGGACAAACCGAGGAACTTGTTGAAGGCATTGAACGCATGCAGCTGCGTTATGGGGTCGATACCACAAGCGATCGGCAGGTCGATAGTTATGTTTCGGCTGCCGGGGTAGCTGATTGGAACCAGGTAATTGCAGTGCGGGTTGGTTTGCTGGTGCAGGGGCCGATTGACGGCAAGGCGGCGGTCGATACCAATACCTATGACCTGGATGCTGACGGCGCGGCCGAGTATGACCCGCCGGATGAACGGCGGATGCGGCGGGTGTTTAAATCGACCTTTGTCTTGCGTAACCGGGCCAACTAAATAAAAGGATTGCTTATGCTGACCCCCTTAAATAATCAACGTGGTGTGGTGCTGATTGCCGGTTTGCTGATTCTGGTGATTCTTTCGCTGCTGGGCATTACCACCATGCAGACCTCGACCATTGAAGAAAAAATGACCAGCAATATGGGCCAGCGTCAATTGGCGTTTCAGGCGGCCGAGGCCGCTTTGCGCGAGGCCGAGGTACGGTTATCGGGCCTGGGGGGAATTGACCCGACTCTGCCGATCCTCACTCCGGCCACACCGGGCACCACACCTTTGTGGGACGACACCAACCGTTGGACAGGCACCAATTCGCAGGCGGCTTCAGATCTGAATACCAGCATTTACGCCGAGCAGCCGCGCTACATTGTCGAGGAGCTTCAGGTAATGCCGGTTGACGATGAGGGTCTCGATGCCGACACCCCGGTTACAACCGAAACCATGTATCGCGTGACCTCGCGTGGCGTAGGTGGTTCGGGTACTGCTGAAGTTTTGTTACAGATTACGCACTTGCAGTAATGCTGCCGTTTTTAAGTTTAGAAAACCCCCGCTTAACGCTGGTTTTGGAGGCAAGACAATGAAAAACATGCGACTCAATCCCCTTTTGCTGGCCATCCTGTTGCTGGCGCTCTGTGCGTCACCCCTTTGGGCGGGAATCTGTACGGTTGACCCCAATGGCACGCTCATTGAGGCCGAGTATTATACCGATTTTGGGGACAACTTTGATAAAAAGTCTGATAACGACGCGGGGAATAACGCGTACCTCAAGGCCGATTCTGATAGCGATTATAGCGATCCGCCTTCGGGGAGGCCCGTCAGTTATGACCTAAATTTCACTGATGCTGGCACCTATCGAATTTTTGTGCGTGGTCTTGGTGAGGATGGCAACAAAGACTCTATCTGGTATGGCGTAAACGAAACCGCAACCGGCAATCTGACCTTTAGTCCCCACGATGAATGGATATGGAGTACGAAGCAGCACGACATGGGTGGTACTCCTGCCAGCATCACCATTCCTTCAGCGGGAACCTATAGGATAAACTTCTGGACACGGGAGAAAAAATTTCGCTTTGACTCCTTCGTTATTACCACCGATACGACCAGGACCTCAATCGCGAACAATGACACGAGTCCCAATTGGACAACCCCCATCAACCCGACCGACCCTGATAACAACAGTTGCGGTACGGTGGTGGTTAGTCCCGATGCCGACAACGATGGTTACACCGTCGCCGGCGGCGACTGCCGTGATGATGTGTACGCTATCAACCCCGGAGCTGCCGAATGTTCGGCCACAGGGCTGGGGGATGGCGTTGACAACAACTGCAACGGCACAGTTGACGAAGGTTGTTACGACGATAATGACGCCGATGGCATTACCAGCCAGTTTGATTGCAACGACAACGATCCCGCGATGTATCCCGGCAATCGGGAAATTTGTAATGACAGCAAAGACAACGATTGCAACGGCATGACTGACCTGGCCGACCCGAGCTGCGATGTTGACGGTGACGGTTATACGGTCGAGGCTGGCGATTGTCGTGACGACAACGCCGCGATTCACCCCGGAGCCACCGAAATTTGTGGTGATCTGGTAGACAATGATTGTGCCAACGGGGTTGATGATGGTTGCGATACCACAGTTATTACCGACAGCGGTTTGATTTCCCAGGTGCCATTGATCTTGAAAAATCCGGCCAAGCCGCAGGTCATGCTTAATTTATCGAATGACCATCAGTTGTATTTTTCGGCCTACAGTGACTACGACGACTTAAATCAAGACGGTATCGCCGACGGCACCTACATTCACGCTATTGATTACTTTGGCTACTACGACTCCCGCAAGTGCTACAACTACAACTCGACCAATGATCGTTTTGAACCTGTGGCCATGACCAGCGATAAATACTGCGCCGGGGGCACTGCCGGCGACTGGAGCGGCAACTTCCTCAACTGGGCCACTACTGCCCGCATCGATGCGGTGCGCAAAATCCTTTATGGCGGTTACCGTTCAACCGATGATTCAAACCTTACGGTGCTGGAACGCAGTTACCTGCCCAATGACGCCCATAGCTGGGTGAAATACTATGCCGGTAGCGATATCGCCAAACTCACCCCTTTCAGCGCCAGCCACCTGCCGGCAACCGCCACCAGTAGCAGCACCGAAACCCTGGGCACGGGCAGCAGAACTTTTATCACTAATTTTGCTGCCGGGGAGGTGCGTGCTGGTGACCAGATGACGGTCGCCCTGACCACCGACCCCAGCAATTTTTACATGTATGGCGTGGTCACCGGTGTCCACGGCACCGAGGTCACATTGGACGTGACCGCCACGCCCCTTGGTAACGGCAGCTTCAGCACCTGGACCCTGACCAACCACACCCGCAAGGGTATCACCCTGTGTAACACCACCGTTGCCACAAGCGGTTATTCGCAAAGCATTACCGACGCCCCTCTCATCCGGGTTGCTTACGGTGATTATGGTTTATGGACTGCCAATGAGCGCTGGCAATGTCGCTGGGATGAAGAAAAATCGGCCAAAAACGGCAACGATATCGGATTAACCGGCATGACCGCAAATATGCAGACCCCGGTCAAGGCCGATGTTGGGCTGGGCAATAGCGATTATGTTGCCCGAGTTGAGGCTTGCGACGGTGCGTTGCTCGGCAATGAAAAATGCCGCGAATACCCCGGCGGTAATTTCAAGCCGGTTGGTTTGTTGCAGGTTCACGGTGAAACCGACAGCCTGCTTTTCGGGATGATGTCGGGCAGCTACACGAAAAACAAATCGGGTGGGGTGCTGCGTAAGAATATCGAATCCCTCAAAAATGAGATCAATGTTGACACCGACGGTACTTTCAAAACCGCGCCCAGCACCGGGGCAATTATCGACAGCCTTAACCGGCTGAGATTATATGGTTATAACCATTCGACCGGGGTGTACGGGGATAGTGGTTCGGGCGATAATTGTACATTTCAGCTGACCTCTTTTAGCGACGGTAATTGCAGCAACTGGGGCAATCCTCAATCGGAGATTTTTCTCGAAAGCCTGCGTTATTTTGCTGGAAAAAGTGCCACCAGCGCCTTCACTTTTTCAGGCGATGACAAAATCAGTGGCTTAGGGACTGCCAGCTGGTCAGACCCCCTGACCAATGACAACTATTGTTCCTCCCTGAATGTCATCAATTTCAACGCCAGTATGGCGTCTTACGATGATGACCAACTGGGTGGGGTTTCGGATCTTAATACCAGCAGCTCGGCTGCAACGCTGACCGACGTTGTGGGTGCCGGCGAGTCCATTCATGGCAAGACCTGGCTGGTGGGCGAAAATGGCAGCGACAATAACCAGCTGTGTACCGAAAAGTCGGTCTCCTCTTTGGGGGCGGTCAAGGGAATTTGCCCCGAAGCGCCGCGTCTTTCGGGCTCTTATTATCTCAGCGGCCTGGCCAACCATGCGTTTACTAATGATATTCGCTCTGATTTGCAAGATGATCAAACCGTTAAGACCTTTGGTGTGTCACTAGCACCCGCGGTACCAAAAATTGAAATCAGCGTGCCGGGCAGCACTGATAAAAATGTGACCATTCTGCCCGCCTGTCGCAACACCAAAAATACCACCGCAACCAACTGCTCAATTGTCAATTTCAAACCGGTCAGTGTGGATAAAAATCGCGGCGAAGGCACCTTCTTCATTCAGTGGGAAGACAGTGAGCAGGGCGGCGATTATGACCAGGACATGAGCGGCTTTTTGCACTACCAAATTGACCTGACGGGAAGCTCATCCATCATCGAGGTAACAACCGACGTTATAGCGGAATCGACCTCCGGTATGATGGGCTTTGGTTATATCATCAGCGGCACCGGCAACGACGGCTTTCATGTTCATTCGGGAATCGAAGGCTTTAATTATACCGACACCAGCTCGGTTAATGGGTGCTCCGACTGCCAGGTTGGCGATGAGCCAACCGCAGGCAGTTATGTGATTACCGGCACACCTTCGGGCCAGCTGGAATCGCCCTTGTATTATGCTGCCAAGTGGGGGGGGTATGATAAAAACAATACCAGTTTGACCTTCCCGACCGATACCGCCTCCTGGGATGCCGACGGCGATGGTCAGCCCGATAACTATTTTTACGCCACCAATCCCAGTCAGCTGGAAGCCAGCCTGGGCCAGGTTTTCACCCAGCTGGCGGAAATCAGTTCGTCGTCGGCGGCTGTTGCCAGTAACTCGACCCAGTTGCAGACCGGCACCACCATTTATCAGGCTAAATTTAACAGCGCGGACTGGTCGGGGGAATTGCTGGCTATTGGTTTAACGCGCGACACCACGGGGAATGTGGTTACATCTCAAACCTGGAACGCTGAAAACCAGCTGCCCACGGCAGCTAATCGTAAAATTTACACCCTCAATCCCAGTGCAATCGCAGCGCCCTATGGTCTGGAGTTTAAATGGAGCACCCCGCTGACTGCCACCCAGCAATTGGCCCTGAACAAAAATATCGCCGGCACCAATGATGGTTTGGGCGAGGATCGCGTCAATTACTTCCGTGGTGACCGCACCACCGAGCGCCAGAACGGTGGCAATCTGCGTGACCGCAATCTGGTGCTGGGCGATATCGTTAACTCTGACCCGGTTTTCGTCGGCACACCTGATTTCGCCTACGACAAGCTCGCCGGCACTGAGGGCACTTCCTACACCAGTTTCCGCGCTTCGACCGACTATGCTGGTCGCACAAAAATGGTTTATGTCGGTGCTAACGATGGCATGCTCCATGGCTTTAATGCCGCCACCGGCGCCGAAGTTTTCTCCTACTTGCCGAACTCCCTGATCGCCGGGCTGCCGCGGCTGACGGCAACCAACTATGGCACGCCCCAAAATGGCCATCGTTATATGGTCGACGGTGCTCCCCGCACCGGCGACGCCTACTTCGGCAGCGCCTGGCATACGGTTTTACTGGGTACGACCGGGGCCGGGGGCAAAACGGTTTTTGCTCTGGATGTGACCAATCCCGCCAATTTTGATGGCAATTCGGTGTTGTGGGAAATCACCCCTGAGACCGAGAATAGTTCCAGTACTCTGGTCTATGCCGATCTGGGGTACACTCTTCCTCAACCGACAATTGGACGTCTAGCCAGTGGCGAATGGGTGGCTTTTATCAGCAATGGGTACCATAGCGCCACGGGTAAGGCGGTGCTCTATGTGGTTGATATTGCTACAGGCCTTCCCCTGTCCACCACCTATGGCACGATTGATGTCGGCGTTGGTGACACCACTACCCCGAATGGACTAAGCGCTCCGGTACCGGTAGATGTCGACAGTGATCGGATTATTGACTACGTCTATGCCGGTGACTTGCAGGGTAATCTGTGGAAATTTGATTTTAAGGATGCCTTACCGAGCAAATGGGGGGTCGCCTACAAAACGGGGACGACTCCCACCCCGCTGTTTACAGCGCGTGGACCGAATAGCGAAATTCAACCAATTACTGTGCGTCCGGCCGTCGGTCGGCATCCCAACGGCACCGATGTCATGGTGTGGTTTGGAACCGGCAAGTTCTTCGATGCGAATGACAACGTTGTTCCGGCAGTTGAATCAAGTCGCGCCGTCGAGACTTTCTATGGCATTCAGGACAAGGGTGCCATTTCCACGACGGATCGCAGCGAACTGCAATCCCAGTCCATCCTGTATGAAGGGCCGGTCACCGACAAATTTAGTGGGCGTAATATCCGGGTGCTTTCAACCAATACGGTCAACTACGGCACGGGCAGCGGGGCCCAGGTAGGCTGGTATCTCGATCTGCTTTCACCCAACACCCCCAACCGCCAGACCGAGCGTGTGGTTGAAATGCCGATTCTCAACAACGGCAAAATTATTTTCGTGACTCTGATCCCCTCCGACAGCCCGTGCGAGCCCGGCGGCACCAGCTGGCTGATGGAAATGGACCCCTTCAACGGCGGACGGCTTGACACCACGATTTACGATGCCGATGGGGATGGCGATATTGACACCGCAGACAAGGTCACGGTCACTATTAACGGCACAGATGTCGAGGTGGCAGTCACCGGAATTGAGTCTGAGGAAGGAATTATTCAGGCACCAAAGATTCTGGATGATGACGCGGATGCTAATTCTGACGGTACCTCGACCCAGGTGAAGGTCTTCTCGGGTTCGACAGGGAACCTTATGTTCCAGGAAGAAAAAGGTGGCGATTTGTCGGCCAGAGGGCGGCAGTCCTGGCGACAATTGCGCTAAGCTGAAAAATAAAAACGAGGAGATCTGACCGTATGAGCCAACGCGGCTTTACCTTGATCGAAATTTTGGTGGTGATCGGAATTTTGGGGATTCTGGCGGCAATCGCCATCCCGACCTATAACAACTATCGCATCAATGCTTATCGCGCTTCGGCTAAAACCGCCCTGCTTACCGGCGCGCAGAATATGGAGCGTTTGATGACGCGCACCAGCAGCTATGCCACCGCAACCCTGGGCACGGCGGCTGATGATCAGGTGCAGCAGTGGACCACGGGTAATAGGTATCAATTGAGCCTGCCTGTTTTAACTGCAACAACTTTCACAATTCGGGCAACCCCACAGTTTACCGACAGCAAATGTGGATACCTCGAAATCACCCAGACCGGCGCCAAATCTTCCCAAAATGCCGGAAATTGTTGGTAAAATCTTACTTTGGGGCCGGCCAGCCTGGTCGGCCCCAAAGAAGGTACTGCTTACTGCATGTTCCTGAAATCCTGTGCTATGGGGGACGTCGTTGTTTGATTGCTTTAGTGTTATCTGCTAGGCTCTTTCCATGCTCAGACAACACCGCCTACACCGACTTTGTCGAGCGTCTGCGGAGACTGTTGCCGGTTGGTCGATAAGCGGTTAAAGCAATAAAGCAACAACGTTGAGGACACTACATTCGTGCGCAAATAATGTTTTTATGAATTTTTTACATCTTCAATGAGTCGCTCCCTCGAAAACAAAGCTTAAAAATCCGCCTATAGCCCTGCGACTCCCTTTGCAATGGCCGCCTTGGACTTGTATGGCCTTTTGATCCTCGGTTGCGGACATTTGAAAGGACGGTTTTTTCAATGGGTATCTACTCAAACACGCAACATAAAATCGCCGCCCAACTCAGCAGTGAACGCCAGGTCGTAGACTCAAAGTGGACCGACTGACACTGGCAACGGGTCACTGTTCCCACCGAAGCCGAATAAAATACGGATTTCAGGAAAAAGTCCTGGCCTGCCACTACCGGCGGGGCAAATTTGCGACGAGTGAAAAATGATTGGCCAGAGTATAAAGCGGTAAGCCATGCTGAAACGCAGTCGCTGCAATCCAGATGTCGTTGGTGGGGATCGGGGTGCCGTTTTGACGTAACTGATTGAGAATGGTGCTGTAAAATTCTGCGGTTTCATTATCGATACTGTAGAGTTGAACGCGGGGTGAATCAAGAAAAAGCGCCAGTTCACGGCGATTTTTTTGTTCTTTGCTGCCGCCTTGAAATCCCGAGATAAGCTCTCCGATTGAAATTGCACTGATGCCAATATGGGCAACCTGGCGCAACACCGCCACAACATCGACCTGCCCTCGAAGAGCGTTGGAATAAATATTGGTGTCGATCAGGATTCTGTTCATTTCCACAGCTCGGAATCGATGCGGCGCTCGGTGTCGATTTTATCCTGAATGCTGTGAAATTCGTCATCGCTCCATTGGCCGAAAAGCCTGTCGAGGTCATGATGGGTTGCGGTATAAAGTTTCTTTTTGGACAGCCCCGCCTGCTGTCTGAGCATATCGAGTACGAACTGATTGATACTTTTGCCAGCCTCGGCCGCCTGCTGTTTAAGGCTGGCTGCCAGTTCCTCATCTATCCCGCGCAATGAAATTGAACCCATTCCGGCCTCCCTTTAATGCCGTTATTTGCAGTCAAGTTGATATCAAATTATGCCGCACGCCTCTTTCTGTCAAGGGCTTGCCAACAGCGTAACTGAAGCCTTCCTGGCAAATCCAGATCGGCGGTTGCCAGTTATGGTTCGAATCGGCTAAGGTGCGGCTGTCAAACCCTGCTGCCATGGAGTTGCTGTGAAAATTATTTCTGCCGAATTTGTGAAAAGCGCCACGCGTCCGGCGAATTATCCGGACAGTCTCTTGCCCGAAGTGGCTTTTGCCGGGCGCAGTAATGTGGGCAAAAGTTCGTTGATCAATGTGTTGGTGAATCGCAAACATCTGGTGCGGACTTCGTCGACACCGGGACGGACGCAATTGATCAATTTTTTTGCTCTTAACGGGTGCTTTTCCCTGGTCGATTTGCCGGGTTACGGCTTTGCCAAGGTGCCGCTGGAAGTGAAAAAGCAGTGGGGGCCGATGATACGTACTTATATGGAAGTGCGTGAAAATCTGCGCGGGGTGGTCTTGATTCTGGATATCCGCCGGGTTCCGGGGGCCGAAGATCTTCAGATGCTCGACTGGCTGGAAGAGTTTGGCGTGCCGACAATTCTGGTGGTGACCAAAATAGACAAATTACCTCGCGGTCAGCGCGAGCGTCATCTCAAACAAATCGTCGACACCTGCGGATTGGATAAAGAGGCTTTCTGCCTTTTTTCCGCTCAGACCCGTGAAGGGCTTGAGGATGTCTGGGAGCGGATCGAAGCCGTTCTGGCCAATGAGAACCCAGACAGCGAAGTCGATTGCAATTCAACCGGTCCTCTGCTAGAACACGAATAGCAAATTTATCAGAAAGATTCAGGTGCCTGTCCATGATTGAAAATGGCCGGGAGAATAGGGAAGAGGGTGAAAATCCCTCGCTGCCCCGCAACTGTAAGTGGTTATGAACACCGGCAAACCCCGGCTCTGAGTCAGAGCAGGAGGGGCCGGTCAGTCAGCAGACCACAAGTCAGGAGACCTGCCCGAATCTGCAACACTGAGCCTTTCGTGGGAGAGGGCCGGAGTTTCCTGCCTGGAAAACCCCGTCGCCCTGTGGCTGCGGGGTTTTGTTTTAAGGGCACTTATGACACAAGGGTTGGTTCAGATTTATACCGGCAACGGCAAAGGCAAAACCACGGCGGCCGGCGGTTTGATGTTGCGAGCGCTGGGGCACGGCTGGAAGGTTTTGTTGGTGCGTTTTCTCAAAACCCCGGAAAGTGCCGGCGAAGTGCCTTTGTTGAAAAAGCTGGGCGTCGAGGTTGTCGAGTCAACCCGGGGCGGAATTGTTGACGCCGCCGACCGCTTGGCCTTGCAGGCTGACGTTCAAAAGACTTTGGCGCAAGCACGTCTGGCGCTTAGCGACGCTTATGATCTGGTGGTGCTGGATGAATTCAATGGTTTGGTGCACAGTGGTTTTATCAGCCTGGATCATGCCCTGACGCTGGTCGCCCAGCGTCCGCCAACCACCGAGCTGGTGCTGACCGGGCGCCATGCCCCCGACGAGCTTATAGCGCTGGCCGATCTGGTGACGCGGATGGAGCCGGTTGCCCATCCTTACACCCGAGGGATTTGCGCCCGCAAAGGCATTGAATACTGAGAGAGGACCAGGTTATGGGACACATGATCTTTATCACCGGTGGTGCCCGTAGCGGCAAAAGTTGTTTTGCCCAGCAGTGCTGTGAAGAGCACCCGGGCGACCTGCTTTACCTGGCTCCGGCTGAAGTTGAAGACGATGAAATGCTCCAGCGGGTACGACAGCATCAGCAGGCGCGTGGTGAGCGCTGGCATCTACTGGAAGAACCCTTATGGCTGGCCGATCGCCTTCCTGATGCGCTTACGGGCCAGTCTGCCGTGCTGCTGGATTGCGTAACCCTGTGGATCACCAATCTCTATTTTCATTTTGGTGAAAAACAGAACCCGGTGCTGGCCGAAGTGGATCGCTTTATCGAAATGGCCTGGCAACTCAACGAACCCCTTTACCTGGTCAGTAACGAACTGGGAAGCAGTGTTGTGCCCGAAAATCGCCTGGCACGAAATTTCCGTGACCTGGCAGGGATTGTCAATCAGCGCCTGGCCGCCGCCGCCGATGATGCCTGGCTGGTTGTTGCCGGACTGCCGTTGCGCTTGAAGTAGAGTTTCGATGGAATTATTCAGCAAAATACAGAATTCTCTTCCATTTTAACGCAGAGACCCTTGAGCATCGCAGAAACAGAGCGAAAGGGCATAACTGTTCCGCACGTTTTTGTGGGAGCGGCTTTCAGCCACGAAAATTGCGCGCGAGTGCTGAACACTTGTCATTAACTTACACCGAACTTTCAGGAGTCAGTTCATGTCTCAATTTAATTTGCAATCCGTTTTGAACCGGATTCGCCCCGTCGATGCCGACGCTCTTGCGCAAATTCAGCAGCGCATCGATCGTCAGGCCAAGCCGCCGGGATCGCTGGGGCGCCTCGAAGAATTAAGCCGCCGCTATGTGGCCCTGAGTGGCCGGGTGGATATTCGGCGTAAGCGCATTTACACCTTTGCCGGAGACCACGGCGTGGCCGCCGAAGGAGTCAGCGCCTTTCCGGCTGAAGTGACGCCGCAGATGGTGTACAACTTCATCGATGGCGGAGCAGCCGTTAATGCCCTGGCGCGGCATGCCGGAGCCGAGGTCTGCGTGGTTGATATGGGGGTTAACCATGACTTCGGGCGTTTGAAGGGACTCATCGACTGCAAAATTGCACCGGGGACGGCCAATATTGCGACCGGCCCGGCTATGACGCGAGATGAAGCCCTCAGAGCCTTGCAGGCCGGCGTCCAATTGGCGGCTCAAGCCCGGGCGGAGGGGGTTGATTTGCTGGGGACGGGAGACATGGGCATTGCCAATACCACTCCTTCAGCAGCGATTGCGGCGGTTTTCACCGGCCTCGATGCCGCGCAGGTGACCCATCGCGGCACCGGCATTGATGATGCGGCCCTGGCCCACAAGATTGAGGTTATCCGCCGGGCCCTGGCGGTCAATGCCCCCGACCCGCAGGACCCCGTTGAGGTGCTGGCCAAGGTCGGTGGTTTTGAAATCGGTGGCATTGCCGGCCTGGTGCTGGGATGTGCCGCCGAAGGTCTGCCGGTGATGGTGGATGGCTTTATCTCCACCGCCGCCGCCCTGATCGCCACCGAGTTGCATCCCCATGTCCGTGATTATGTTTTCGCCGCTCACCAATCGGTGGAAATCGGTCATCAGCACCTGTTGCACCGCATGGGACAAGAACCCCTGCTCGATCTGGGTTTGCGCCTGGGCGAAGGGACAGGCGCGGCCCTGGCCATGACATTGATGGAAGCCGGCCTGCGGGTTCTGCGCGAGGTTCTGACCTTTGACGCTGCCGGAGTTTCGGAAGGGGTGGTGGAATGAAAGAGCGTTGGGATGACTTTCGTCTGGCTGTCTCGTTTCTGACCCTGCTGCCGGTCGGGCGTGATATCCAGGCGACACCTCAAATGCTCGGGCGCAGCATGGGGCTTTTTCCTGCGGTTGGCCTGCTGTTGGGTCTGGGCCTCTGTGTCGTCAACTGGTTGCTGCAAGGACTGATTCCGCGGGCGGTGCTTGACTGTCTTTTGGTGCTGCTGTTGATTGGGGTGACCGGTGCCCTGCATCTGGATGGTCTCGCCGATCTGTTCGACGGTCTGGCCGGGGGCAAGGATCGGGCCGCGATCCTCGCGATTATGAAGGACAGCCGGGTCGGGGCCATGGGAGTGGTCGGCCTGGTGATGGTGCTGCTCCTCAAGTACCTGAGCCTTTATCATGTCCCCCTCGACTACAAGAATGCAGCGCTGATCTTCATGCCCACCGCCGGGCGCTGGATGCAGCTCAGTCTGGCCTGTTACGCCCCCTATGTGCGAACCGAGGGCGGCACCGGCAGCGCCTTTGTCGACAATGTCGGGCAGCCCGAATTTTTGCGTGGCACCGCGACTCTGATCATTGCGGCCCTGGTGCTTTTCTGGGTTCAGGGGATCTTTCTGGTTTTTCTCCTCGGCATTGCGACCATGCTGCTACTGCGTTATTTCGAAATTCGCCTGGGTGGAATCACCGGCGATGTATTGGGGGCGGTGTCCGAAATGGTCGAAGTGCTGGTGCTGCTGCTGGTACTGGCAACCTTCGCCAGTTGAAATCTCCCGTGATGACGCAAAGAACGCGGATCCATCTGTTGCGCCACGGGCAGGTCGAGGGGTTCGAGGCGCGGCGGTACAATGGCCAGGCCGATGTGCCTTTGACCCCCCTGGGGCGTGACCAGTCGCAGGCCTTTGCTCTGCGCCTGCAAGCGATTCCCCTTAGCGCTGTTTACAGCAGCGATCTTTCGCGCAGTCGTTACGGGGCAGAGCAGATTGCCTCCCGTCACAAGTTGCAGGTGCAAACACGGGACTCCCTGCGCGAGCTGCATATTGGCGCCTGGGAGGGGTTGACCTGGGTCGAAATTCAGCGGCGCTGGCCGCAGCTCTGGCAGGCCAGGCTTGACGATCTGGTGCATGTTGCGCCGCCCGGCGGTGAAAGCCTGCTGCAGGTGGCGCAGCGGGTAAATCCGGTGATTTCGGGCCTTGTCGCGCAACACCGGGGTGAGGAGATCGCCATCGTCGCCCACGGCGGGGTTAATCGCATCATTCTGCTCGATGCCATCGGAGCACCCCTTGCGCGCATGTTTCATCTCGAACAGAGTTACGGCTGCCATAACATCATCGATTATTTTTCCGATGGCTATGCCTGTGTGCAGCTGTTGAACGGACCAAATCCTGGTGAATAATTTTCTCGCATCACCGCCATTGACGCCCCTGGTCATCGCCGCGCCTGCCAGCGGCAGCGGCAAAACGACAGTAACCCTCGGGCTGCTGGCCGCGTTGCGACGCCGTGGAAGCAGGGTCGCACCTTTCAAGGTCGGCCCGGACTTCATCGATCCCGGACATCATGCGGCAGCTGCGGGGCGTACCAGCCGCAATCTCGACGGCTGGATGTGCGGAGAAGCGGCGGTGCGCGCCAGTTTTGCCCGGGGCTGTGCCGGGGCCGAACTGGCCGTCATCGAAGGGGTCATGGGACTGTTCGATGGCGCCGCAGGGGATTCCGAGACCGGCTCGACCGCGGAAATTGCCCATTGGCTTGGCGGGCGTATTCTGCTGGTGGTTGACGCCCGCTCCCAGGCGCGCAGTGCCGCGGCGCTGGTCAAGGGGTTTGTCGATTTCGATCCGCGGCTGCGGTTTGCCGGGGTGATTTTCAACCGAGTGGGTTCGGAACGCCATGCACACGTGTTGCGTGAGGCAATCGCTGCGACGACCGGGCTGCCCCCCCTACTCGGCTGCCTGCCGCGGGATGCCGGAGTCGAGCTGCCGGAGCGTCACCTGGGCCTGGTGACGGCGGCTGAGCAGTCTGCGGATTATCCGCGATTGGCCGATCTGATTGAGGCGCATATCGACCTTGATACATTGGTTCAGTGCGCACAGGCCCCTCACCCCCAGCCCCTCTCCTCCGGGGAGAGGGTGGCCAAAGACCGGGAGAGGGGAACTCAACCGGTGCACATCGCGGTCGCACGGGATGCCGCCTTTTGCTTCTGTTATCCGGAAAACCTTGAGATGCTGGAACGCGCCGGGGCCGAACTGGTCTTCTTTTCACCCCTGGTTGATCAGCTGCCTCCCACCATCGACGGCCTTTACCTGCCAGGTGGTTATCCGGAAATCTATCTCGACCAACTGGCAAAGAATGGGGAACTGATCGAACAGCTCCGCGCTGTCGCCGAAGTCGGCTTGCCGATCTATGCGGAATGTGGCGGGCTGCTGCTCCTCTGCGCCGGGTTAAACGGTCAGCCGCTGGCCGGCATCTTTCCCGCCGCGGCACGGTTGCTCGAAAAACGCAAGGCGCTGGGCTATCGTGAGGTCTGTTTCAGTGCCGATACCCCGCTTGGGCCTGCGGGCACCCGCGCACGCGGCCATGAGTTTCACTATTCGGAGCTGGTCATGCCGCCGACGGTTGAGCGGCGCTATCGCCTCAGCCGACCCGGGGGGACGGACTTAGGGCCCGAAGGTTTTGGCTACCGAAATGTGCTCGCCAGCTATATTCATTTGCATTTCGCCGGCAACCCACAGCTGGCGGATTATTTTGTAAATTTTTGTCTAAAAAAACGGGAGGAAAAAACCCTTGTCAACCCAGATTGAACACGCTCGTCAAGGCCTGGTGACGCCGCAGATGGCGGCAGTGGCGCAAAATGAAAATGTGCCGGAAGATTTCGTGCGCCAGCAGGTCGCCGCAGGCAAAATTGTTATCCCCAACAACCGCATGCGCAACCCCCATCCCGTCGGGATTGGCCAGGGGTTGCGCACCAAGGTCAACGCTTCCATCGGCACCTCGTCGGATATTATTGATTACGCGGCGGAGGTGGCGAAAGCCAAGGCCGCTCAGAATGCCGGCGCCGATACTCTGATGGAGCTGTCCGTTGGTGGCGACCTCGATCGGGTGCGGCGCGAGGTGATTGCCGCCGTCGATCTGCCGGTGGGCAATGTTCCCCTTTATCAGGCGTTTTGCGAGGCGGCACGCACCTACGGCGATCCGAATAAACTCGATGCGGAAATGCTCTTCGATATCATCGAACGCCAGTGTGCCGACGGTATGGCTTTTATGGCGATCCATTGCGGCATCAATCTCTACACCATCGAGCGCTTGCGCAAGCAGGGCTATCGCTATGGTGGGCTGGTCAGCAAAGGCGGGGTGTCCATGGTCGCCTGGATGATGAAAAATGGCGAAGAAAACCCCCTCTATGCCCAGTTTGATCGGGTGTGTGCGATTCTGAAAAAGTATGACGTGGTGCTCTCCCTCGGCAACGGTTTGCGCGCCGGGGCCATCCACGACAGCAACGACCGGGCAATGGTACAGGAGCTGCTGATCAACTGCGAACTCGCCGAGCTGGGGCGGGACATGGGCTGCCAGATGCTGGTGGAAGGGCCGGGTCACGTGCCCCTGGATGAAATTGAAGCCAACATCCGCCTGCAGAAACGCATGAGCGGCGAAGCGCCCTACTATATGCTCGGCCCCATCCCGACCGACATTGTTCCCGGTTACGATCATATCAGTGCCGCCATCGGCGCGGCCCAGTCCAGCCGTTATGGTGCCGACCTCATCTGCTACATTACTCCGGCCGAACATCTGGCCCTGCCCAATGAGCAGGATGTGATCGAGGGCGTCAAGGCGGCGCGCGTCGCGGCCTATATCGGCGACATGAACAAATATCCCGCAAAGGGTCGCGAGCGTGATAAAGAGATGAGCAAGGCGCGCCGTGACCTTAACTGGCAGAAACAGTTTGAGCTTGCGCTCTTTCCCGATGATGCGCGCGCCATTCGTGCCAGCCGCACGCCGGAAGACGAAAAGACCTGCACCATGTGTGGTGATTTCTGCGCGTCGCGTGGTGCTGGGGAGCTATTTAAGCATGACCTCCGTGGAGATAAAATCTAGCCTGGCTGGATTTTCTTGGGGGATGAACTTCTGGTTCCGCTTGCATCATCACGCCACAAACCCTCTAAAACCCCAAGATGTTCTGCTCTGGAGGTCGCCATGAAAAGTCCGGGCCCGCTGATTGTCAAACCTGAAGAAATAGAAGCCGAAAGTTTTCGGATTATTGATGGCGAGGCTGGTCCCCATCAGTTTGATGAGGAGCAGTGGCCGGTTGTGCGGCGGATTATCCATACCACCGCCGACTTTTCCTTTATCGACACCACCCGCTTTTCCTTTGCCGCGGTTGCAAAAGGCCTGACGGCTCTGCGCGCTGGGGCAAAAGTGCTGTGCGACACCAACATGGTGCTTGCCGGGGTCAACAAAACGCGCTTGAAAGCGCTGGGCGGCGAGATCCTTTGTTATGTCGCCGACCCCGAGGTGGCGGCAGCAGCCAGAGATGCGGGCATGACCCGTTCGATCATGGCCTTGCGCAAAGGGGCGGCCGAGGGCTGCACTATCTTTCTGATCGGCAATGCACCGACCGCGCTTTTCGAACTCTTGCGTCTGGCCGAAGCCGGAGAGGTCGATCCGGCGCTGGTGGTGGGGGTACCGGTGGGCTTTGTCGGCGCGGCCGAAGCAAAGGAAGCCCTGCTGAAGAGTGAACTGCCACATATCTGTTGCCGTGGGCGCAAAGGCGGTTCGGCGATTGCGGCAGCGATTCTGAACGCGTTGATGATTCAGGCCGAACACTGATGAAAAAGCCCCTGCGCTCCGGTTACACCACCGGCGCCTGTGCGGCAGCGGCAACCCTGGGCGCGGCACTGCTGCTGCGTGATGGCACCCCGCCTGTCGAGGTTTTTCTGGTGCTGCCAACCGGAGATCAGATCCGATTTCCTTTGCATCGGTGTTCTTTCATCGCTGGTGATGCCTGCGCCAGCGTGATCAAGGATGCCGGCGACGACCCCGATGTCACCCATGGCGTTGAGGTTGGCGCCCGTCTGCGCCGCACGGACGGTGAAGCGATTTCTTTTGCGGCCGGCGTCGGTGTCGGCACCATCACCAAGCCGGGGCTGGCCCTGCCGGTGGGCGAACCGGCGATCAACCCGGTTCCCCGGCGCATGATTGAGGCCGCCCTGCGTAGCGTATTTGTCGCCGACGGCTTCCAGGTTGAAATTTTTGTTCCCGAGGGCTGCGAGCGCGCCCGTCAAACCATGAATGAACGCTTGGGCATTGTTGGCGGGCTCTCGATTCTCGGCACCACCGGGATTGTGCGGCCCATCAGCCATCTGGCCTGGACCGACAGCCTGGAGGTCGCGCTGAACGTGGCCCGGGCCAGCGCTGCCAGGGCCGTGGTTCTGAGTACCGGACGCAGCAGCGAAGCGGCCGCCCGCGCCGCTCTGCCGCAGTTGCCCGAAGAGGCCTTTGTGATGATGGGGGATCATATCGGTTACTGCCTGTCCGCCGCGGCGCGCAAGGATGTGCCCCACGTGATCCTGGCGGCCCAGTTTGCCAAGCTGGTCAAAATCGCCTGCGGCCATGCCCAAACCCATGTGCGCAACTCGACCCTTGAACTTTCCCAACTGCGCGCCTGGGCCGGTGAAATCCGCCTTGACCCTGAGGATCTTTCACAGCTAGAGTTGGCGCTGACCGCGCGTGATGTGGTCTTGCGCCTGGGCCCGCAATCAACCCTGATTGACCGGGTGGCCGCCGAAGCCCTGGCCCAGATGCGGCAGCAGCTTCCTACCGCGCATTTGCAGCTGCTGCTGGTGGGATATCAGGGGCAAGTCGTTCGAACCTTTCGCCGTTAAACACCAAAGATGTTTGTCAGGAGGCACGCATGAAAAGCATTCACGTGATCGGGGCCGGTATCGATGGCCATGAAGATTTCAGCACTCAGGCCCAAGAGCTGATCCGCTCTGCCGATCTGTTGTGTGCCGGAGAACGCCTGTTGGCACTTTTCCCGGATTTTGCCGGGCAAAAACTTTGCATCGACAAAAACCTGAATGAACTGGCCGACACCCTGAAACGTCATCAGGGGCGCAGCGTGGTGCTGGCATCGGGCGATCCGCTTTTTTTCGGCATCGGGCGCTACCTGCTGCGCAACCTGCCCGACACCCTGCTTGAATTTCTCCCCAACGTGACCTCAGTTCAATATGCTTTCGCCAAGATTCGCGAACCCTGGGATGATGCGATTTTTGTTTCGGTGCATGGCCGCGGCCTGCCCAAGTCCATCGATCGCATCATCGCCAACGACAAGGCGGCGATTCTGACCGACACCGTCAATACCCCGGCGGTCATTGCCCGCACCCTGTTGGAGCGGGGTTGCAGCGGCTACCGCGCCTATCTGTGTGAAGATCTCGGCACCAAACAGGAGCGAATCCGGATTATGACAATTCCTGAGCTGGCCACCACCGCAGCAGCGCCATTAAACGTTCTACTGTTGCTGCGTGAGTTCGATGAAGAGGAACAGGCCTATGTGTCGACCCTGGGGATTCCCGATGACGAATTTGTCACGGTCAAGAAGCTGATCACCAAGGAAGAGATCCGCGTTGTGACCCTGGCCAAACTGAAGCTGCGCCATGACATGTGTCTGTGGGATATCGGTGCCGGGTCGGGATCCATTTCGATTGAGGCCGATCACCTGCTGCCCAACGGACGGATTTTTGCGGTGGAACGCAACGAGGAATGCCGACGTTTTATCAAACAAAACCTGCAGAAGTTCAAGACCCGCAATGTGCAACTGGTGGAAGGAGACGCGCCCCAATGTCTCGAAGAGCTGCCCGACCCTGATCGCATTTTCATTGGTGGCAGTGGCGGCCATTTGTGGGACATTTTGCAAATATCCGACCAGCGCCTGGCAACCGGCGGCCGCATTGTCCTCAACGCCATTACCCTCGACACCCTGACCGCCGCCAACGAATTTTTCGGCAACGCCGGTTACGAGGTCGAGGTGGTCACGGTCAATATCGCCCGCACCCGTCCCCTGACCAGCTACAAAATGTTCGAGGCCTATAACCCGGTGTACATTCTGACGGCGGTGAAGGAGTGATGAACCAGCCGGATATTTCTACCGGTGAAGTGATCTATGTCGGCGCCGGCCCCCGGTGACCCGAACTGTTTTTTTGGCGATCAATCTGGGAGAAAAATATTTGAATCATGCTGATTTACATGCTCTTCTCGATCGATTACGAGCAGAGCCACGTGAAACTGAATGGCTGGAATTCAAATCAAATCGGTACGAACCACAAGATTTGGGTGAATATCTGTCTGCGCTGGCCAACGCGGCCTGCCTAATGGGTAAGCAGAGGGGATACCTGGTTTTTGGTGTGAAAGACGGTAGCCATGCTGTGACCGGGACCTCTTTTGATCCGTTATCTGAAAAGGCAAAAGGAAACCAACTATTACCACTTTGGTTGTCGCTTGGTTTACAGCCGAATGTGGGCTTTGAAATACACCCTTTAGATTATCATGGGAAACGCGTCGTTCTTTTTGAAATCCACCCCGCATTTGATCGCCCGGTCAAGTTTTACGGTAAGGCTTGTATTCGAGATGGTACCTCAAAGACGGAATTATCCAAATACCCGGAAAAAGAGCGCCGCATATGGCAACAGCGCAGTGATTGGAGCGCCCAAGTCTGTGTCATCGCCAGGCACGAAGACCTGGATCCTCAGGCTATTGAAAAGGCGCGGGTAGAATATAGGACAAAATTCCCCGCTAAAGCAGTCGAAGTTGATGGATGGGATAACAAAACCTTTCTCAACAAAGTTAAAGTTACAATCAGTGGTGGTATCACTAACACTGCTTTGCTTCTTTTGGGCAAGCCGGAATCATCGACTCTTCTCAATCCTGCGATAGCTCGAATCAGCTGGATACTCAAAAACGAACGGAATGAAGAGCTGGATTACCAGCATTTTGAGCCGCCATTTCTTCTCAATGTTGATAGAGTATTGGCGCGCATCCGTAATCTCACGGTAAGAGAACTGCCAAGCGGAACGCTTTTCCCCGTTGAGTTGACTCAGTACGATCCCTGGGTTATCCGCGAAGCGCTGCACAATTGTATTGCCCACCAGGATTATATCCTGCGCGGAAGAATCAATGTTGTGGAAACACCCGATACCCTGATTCTCAGCAACCAAGGGGGGTTTCTTCCGGGAAACGTAGAAACGGTTATCAGGCAGGATGCGCCCTCAGAGTTGTACCGTAATCCCTTTTTAGCTGAAGCTATGGTGAACCTTAACTTGATTGATACTCAGGGTGGCGGTATTAAACGAATGTTTCAGGCTCAGCGTCGACGGTATTTCCCCTTGCCGGATTATGATTTATCACAGCCGGAGCGGGTGGTTGTATCAATACGCGGACGTATCCTGGATGAACGCTATACACGACTATTAATGGAACGCTCAGACTTGGATTTAGAAACTATCATTCTGCTTGATAAGGTTCAAAAACGCCGTCAACTTATGCGTGATGAGCATCGGCAGCTCAAAAAAAAGGGTTTAGTAGAAGGACGTTATCCGAATCTTACCGTATCTGGGAAAATTGCTTCCATTACCGGGGAAAAAGCTCGTCATATTCGAGATCGCGGGTTCAATACTCGGTATTATCAAGATCTTCTGTTGGAATTGATGCGAGAACACCAGCCAGTGTCTCGTGAGGACATCGACCGACTGTTACTGGACAAGCTCCCTGAAGTGCTGACTGATTCACAGAAACTGGATAAGATCCACAATTTACTGAGCGGCCTATCGAGCAAGCAGGGAAAAATCCGAAATACGGGGAGTCGCCGCTATTCTCATTGGGTACTGGTAGACCCAGATTGCGAAAAACCGAACCAAATGAACCAGATTGAAAAACAAAGAAAAAACAAAGAAAAAACAAAGAAAAAACAAAGAAAAAAAGACAATAAACAGTAAAAGTCAAATAATTTTATAGAGATGTAATTGTTATCTTGTGGTGATTTTCTGGTGAAGAATATTGGCCTGAACTTATGACTATGGTTTGACTTGTCCTTTTCGTCGGTGACGGCCCGGGGGAATCGGAGCTGATTACTGTCTAGGAGCTGAAGGCGTTGCATATTATACGCGGACTTAATTCAAAACACGGACATGTTGATTTTATACATGTGTGTATAGTGTATGTGCATAGCTTTGCCCAAAATCAATTTGGACTCTTTCGGGGGAATTTCCTGAAAGTTCTGATTTCATGAAAATCATCCATCCCGTCCTCTTTGTCGGCGCCGGCCCCGGTGACCCGGAGCTGATCACGCTCAAGGGGCTGAAGGCGCTGCAGCAGGCCGAACTGGTGGTCTATGCCGGTTCGCTGGTGAATCCGGCACTGCTTGATGAGTGTCCGTCTGGCTGTGAGATTCGCGACAGTGCGCCCCTCACCCTGGAGCAGGTGCTGGAACTGTTGATTCCGGCGGCGCTGGCTGGAAAAAGGGTTGTGCGCCTACATACCGGTGAACCTTCACTTTACGGTGCCATTCAGGAGCAGATCGAAGTGCTGGAGCGTGAAGGAATCCCCTGCCGGGTGATTCCCGGCGTGACTGCGACCTTTGCCGCCGCCGCCAGTCTCCGGCAGGAGCTGACCCTCCCCGGCGTCTCCCAGACCCTGGTTCTGACCCGCCTTGC
>Ga0210024_1000782_pt1 | contig 28853 bp, 20 predicted proteins | sample CryGeymeta201525_FD_183988 | JGI IMG/M metagenome (GOLD analysis project Ga0210024, IMG submission 183988) | Groundwater microbial communities from Crystal Geyser aquifers in Utah, USA - Crystal Geyser metaG 2015-25 (SPAdes) (version 2) | ecosystem: Environmental > Aquatic > Deep subsurface >...
AAATTCTAGATACTTGTCTGATATGATCTGTAAAATACTTTGATGGATAATCTCCTCGGCTTCATAGCCAAACATGCCTTGCGCGGCACGATTCCAAGAGCTTATAACCCCATCTTCGGTAATGGTTATAATGGCATCTATGGCCGAATCTATAATAAAACTCTGGAACTTTTCAGCGTTTAAAGCCCTGTGTTTTAAAGCTTCTATCTCTAATAAAAGTTTCTCCGTAGTTTCTTCTTTCTTCATCTTACTTAATTATTGTGAACATTCACCGCTAAATAATTTAGGATGGTATCATATAAGCTTTGTTTTGAAACCGGTTTTGATAGGTAATGATTGCAACCAGCTTTCATGGCCTTGGTTTCATCTTCTTCCATAGCATAAGCCGTAATGGCTATAATGGGTACGGTTGTGTTGTGCTTTCTAATGTTTATGGTGGCTTCATACCCATCCATAATGGGCATTTTAATGTCCATAAACACCAAATCAATGTCGTGCTTATGCATGGTAAACTGTTCTACCGCTTCCAAACCATTTGGAACATGAATGATTTTAAAATTAAAAACTTTTAGAACTTCTCTAAGGTAGATAAAATTGGTGACTTCATCTTCCACGATTAAAATAGTTTTATGGCTCTTATCTCTTATTTTAAGAGGTGGATGTGGTTCAACCATTAGAGAATTATTTTCTTTAACCGGTGTAAATGGGATGGTAAACATAAAGGTCGACCCCTTATTGGATGTGTTTTCCAGCCAAATAGTGCCGCCTAACAATTCCACAATCCCTTTGGAAATGGCTAACCCTAGCCCATTGCCTTTTCCTGTTTTTAAGGATTGGTTATTACCCTGATGAAAGCGCTCAAAAATAATGTCTATAGACTGTTCTTCAATACCCATGCCCGTATCTTCTACAAAAAACTGAATCTTGTCAGATTCTATGGTATATCCAAAACGTACCAATCCTTTTTGGGTAAACTTTAAAGCATTTTCAATAAGGTTGGACAATACTTGAAACAACCTTAAACTATCGGTATTGATATGGCTTTCATCATCATCCAAGGCTTTAAAGGTATCCAGGGTAAGTTCTTTATTTTTAATTTGAATGGAGAACTGATAATACAGGTTATTAATAATCTCATTCAAGTTACAAGGTTTTAATTGAACAGTTAACTGCTTGGCATTAATTTTAGAAACGTCTATGATATCTGAAATAATGTGCAACAACCGGTTTCCGGAATCGTTAATTAATTTTATAAACTTACTCCGTTTGGTAGCATCTAGCTTTTTATCTTCCAATAAATTTGAAAAGCCTAATATAGCATTCATGGGGGTTCTTATTTCGTGGGACATGTTGGCTAAAAAGGCCGATTTTAATCGTTCACTTTCTTCGGCTTTTTCTTTGGCTTTTAATAATTCTATTTCGGTTTTTTTAAGTGAAGATATATCGGTAATGATACCAATTATAAATTTTTTGCCATGCTCATCTACAAACCTTGATTTCCTTGTTAAAATGGTAAACGTCGGTTTATTCCTTAAGGTTAAAGTTTCTTCTGATATACTATCTTCTCCGGTTTCAATCACTCGCTTATCTACTTTTAAAAATAGATCACGCTCTTTTTCGCTAACGTCTTCTGCCATGGTTTTTCCCAAAATGGCTTCGGCGGTAGTATCAAACATTTTACAAAAAGCGTCATTAACCACTAACAATCTGCTTTTATCGTCTTTTACAAAAACGGGGTCAATAATTTTATTGATGATGTTATTCAAAAATTCTTCGCTGTGCTCGGCGTTTTCTTTAGCACTAAGCAATGCAGATTCAAACATTTTGCGCTGGGTAATATCTCTAATAACACAAAAAATAGCTGGGCTATTGAGTTCATTTACAATGGCAGTCAATAAAACTTCGGCTGGAAATTCTTGCCCGTTGGCTTTTTTATGGATCCATTCAAACCGCTGCGACCCTTGTTTAAGGCTCTCCACAATTTTTTCTTGGGCAAAATCATAAGAATCTCTGCCATTGGGTTGTGTTTTTGGCGATATTTCAGAAGGGTGCTTATTTAAAAAAGCCTCTTTTGAGGCAAATCCAAGTAATGTAATGGCTGCTTCATTGCAATCTATAAACACCTCATTTTTTATAATAAACAAGGCATCTTTAGATTTTTCAAACAAGGACTTGAATTTTTCCTCACTTTGCTTGAGTGCTTTGGTTCGAGCCTTAACTTTTGCTTCAAGTAAAGCATTAAAACTACTTAGTTTTTGATAATTATCTTTGAGTTCATTGGCGGTTATGGAAAGGATTTTCTCCTCACTGGCTTTTAATAAATTTTGTGACTCAGCAGCGTTATCGCCTCTATAAATGTCTTTAATCTCTTTAATAAAACGATTGATGGGTGTGATAATGCTTCTGGATAAAGCATAAGCCAAAAAAAGACTTAAACCAACTAAAAACACAATGACCATCCAGAAAAAATTAAATCGTTCGTTTCCACTTTTTACCGTGTTTAAGTACAAGGTGTTTGCGTTTTTTTGGGAAAAGCTTGAAATGGTTTCAACTTGGGCCAGCAAATGGTTCATCTTTTTAATTTCATATAGTTCTAAAAGATGAACAGCCGCTAAAGAATCCTCGTTATTTTTTAAATCCAAAACACCTTGTATGAATGTCTTATAAGCATCGTAACTTGCTTGCAAACTATCTAAATCCTTTTGTGGCCCTAAATAAGTTGTTTTTATGGTTTGTATGGCTTGTAATGTTAAACTATCGTTATAAACTATTTCATTTTTAAAAGCGATTCTTTCTTGTGTATTCGAATAGGCATAATGATGGCCCCAGTGATTGATTCTTGAGACCCTTTCTCTTACAATGCCAGCGGCATTTAATACCACAAAAGGATGCTTGTAAAACGTATCCATCTGTTGATTTAAATCATTCATTTTATAAAAAGTAAAACCACCAAAAAGCCATGTAAATAATAATAAGGCAAAGGCTATGTTGATTCGGGTTTGAAATCCTATTTTTTTCATGGCAGATGAACATTTAGATTCAACGTATAACAAACAGATTTACAAGAAGTATGGGTGAAATGAAACCCATTTTTAAACTTTTTAAAGCTGTTATAAACCGTAAAATAAATGATAAATAGTTGAATTAAACATGATTGAAATCATACTCTAAAAATTATTCAATAAACTTGAACAAATAAACTTCAATGAATAAGGTAAGAGCTTTAAAGATTAAAAAGATAGGCAAGAAAAATACAAGCAAAAAAAAAAGAGAACCATTCATTCAAGAATTACTCCCTTTTTTTGTTATCAACCAACCAATAAATAACATGACAAATAAAAGCAATGTTTCTAATAAAAAACATGACTTTTGTTAGGTTTTCGAAAAAAAATAATTTTTTTTGATTGTCCGTAATCTATCATAATAAAATGTTTCATGTCAGGTTGAGCGCAGTCGAAACCCCATGTTTAATTTATTAAGTATGATAACCTCTTGCCTGCGCTCGAGGTGACAGTAATCTATGATAGATTACGGACAATCCATTTTTTTTATGAATACCGTGATTTATAAAAAAAGGGTTGAAACCTTCAACCCTTTTTTTATATCTTATTCTTTTATGTTTAACTCCAAAACGTGGCGTATAAGGCGGCTACAATCAACATGACAGCAAAGGCACCAATGTTGAATAACGGACTTGTTTTAAACATGCCTTTGGTAATGGGAATGCCTTTTTCATCATCAGCACCTTTATGTTGGGTATAACTTACCAAAGCAATAACAGCCATGGTCAATAAAACAGTATAACCCATTTGATCCATAAATGGAACATCTACAAACAGCGGTGATGTGGACCATCCGTTGGGTGCTACTTTAAAATATAAAGCAATTGGAATAGATACTAAAGCCCCAACAATAGCAGCCTTGTTGGTAGTTTTTTTCCAGAACAAGCCTAACATAAACACGGCTAAAATACCCGGACTTACAATACCGGTGTATTCTTGTATAAACTGAAAGGCTTGATCGATACCTCCTAACAACGGTGCCATGATACAGGCAATAACCAAAGCTACCGCTGCTGAAATTCTACCCACGTTTACAGTGGCTTTATCATTGGCTGTCGGATTGATGTATTGTTTGTAAATATCCATCGTAAAGATGGTGGATGTTGAATTTAACATAGAGGCCAGTGAAGACACAATGGCTGCTGCCAAGGCTGCAAAAGCGATCCCTTTCATACCCGTTGGTAAAAATTGCAACAACCAAGGGTAAGCCTTGTCTGCTTGCTCTAAAGAGGGTAGATTATTTGTCACTGAATCTCCCAATCGAGCCATAATTTCAGGGTCGTTAATCATAACATAGGCAGCAATCCCAGGAATCACAACTATTAATGGAATGATCAGTTTTAAAAAGGCTGCTAATAAAATACCTTTTTGTGCTTCTTTTAAGGATTTAGCGGCTAAGGTTCTTTGAATGATATACTGGTTAAAACCCCAATAATATAAATTCGCGACCCACATACCTCCTATCAACACGCCTACTCCAGGCAACATATCATAATAAGCATTGGACTCATCAAAAATCATGGCAAATCGTTCTGGCGTAGCTTCATAAACCGTTTTTAATCCAGCAATAACCCCTTGGCCATCCGATACGGTATTTAAGGCAATATAGGTGGTTACCAAACCGCCCAACACTAAAAAAATCACCTGAATAACATCGGTCCAGGCCACTGCGGATAGGCCACCGTATAAGGAATACGCAGCAGCAAATAAAGCCAAGCCAATCACCCCATATATCATGGGAATTCCCATAATGGTTTCTAAAGCCAAGCTTCCCAAATATAGAACCGAAGCTAAGTTAACAAACACATACAACCCAATCCAAAACACCGCTAAAATGGTTTTTAAATTGGTAGAAAATCGTTTTTCAACAAACTCAGGAATGGTGTACAAGCCTTTTTCAATAAATATGGGTAAAAAGTATTTTCCAACAATAATTAAGGTAATGGCTGCCATCCATTCGTAAGAAGCTATGGCCAACCCTAAGGCAAACCCAGAACCAGACATGCCTATAAATTGCTCTGCAGAAATATTGGCAGCAATCAAGGAAGCACCAATAGCCCACCATGGTAAAGATTTACTAGCTAAAAAGTAATCTTCGGCATTTTTTTGATGCCCCTTTTTGTCTCTCGACACCCATAAGCCAACCCCTAATATTAAAACAGCATACGCTGTGAAAATAAAATAATCCCAAAATTCAAAATGTGTATTCATAATTAAAGTTTATATAATGTAGTTTAGTTTTATGTTTAAAAATCTATAATTAAATTCAAAGCTTGTAAAGCTAATATTATTTTTTAAAATTATAGAATTATTGAAAAAATATAAACCGTTATAAAACCGGTTAAAGAAAGAATGCTGGTCATCACCGTCCAACTTTTAAACGTTTGGGTTTCATTAAGGCCTAAATATTTGCTTACCAACCAAAATCCGCTATCGTTAACATGCGATAATATGGAGGCTCCTGATGCAATGGCAATGACCAATAAGGCTTTATCTATTTCAGAAATACCAGGCGCTAACAGCGGTGCCGTAATACCTGCTGCCGTAATCATGGCAACGGTGGAGGAGCCTTGTAAAACCCTAACGGTAACGGCCGATAAAAATGCAAAAAGCAAAATACTAGCGCCTTGGTCTGCAAAATAAATGGCCAACATTTCTCCAGTTCCTGTATTGACCAATACTTGTTTGAAGACACCACCTGCACCAGTCAATAAAATAATAACCCCAGCTGCTTCCATAGATTTGGTAGTGATTTTCAATAAGCTTTCTTTTGAAAATTTTCCTTTGATGCCTAAAACATACCACGCCACTAAATTGGCAATGATAAGCGCTGTAAAGGGATGCCCTATCATTTTAAGCCAGGACTTCACTTGAAACGGGATGGTGTCTTCAACAAATAAATCACTGTTTAAAACCGTATTACAAACAATTAACACTATAGGAATGCCAATAATAGCTAAAATAAGACCCACCGAAGGAAACGCCTTTGCGGTCTCTAAATCTTGGGATAGCAACGGGGCTTCTACAAATATTTTTTTGGAAATATAGCTCCCAAAGATAGGACCACTAATAATGGCCGTTGGAATCCCAATAAGAAAACCAAATAAAATAACCCAGCCTAAATCTGCTTTTAAAATGTCGGCCACCGCAACAGGTCCTGGAGTTGGTGGTATAAACGCATGCGTAATGGCCAATCCGGCTAAAAGCGGAATTCCATAAAGCAACAACGATTTTTTGGTCTGGCGTTGAAGTGAGTAAATAATAGGCACCAAAATAATAAAGGCCACATCAAAAAACACTGGAATGGCAATAAAAAAACCAGCTACTACCAAGGCCCAGGAAGCATTTTTTTTACCAAAGGTTTTAATTAAAAAATGGGCCAAAGATTCTGCACCACCCGAATGTTCTAAAATAGCACCAAACATAGCGCCCAAGCCTACCACCATCGCAACAAATCCCAGGGTATCGCCCATCCCTTGCTGCATGGTTGCCATAATGTCCGAAGGGTCCATGCCCGATAAAATACCGACCACCATACTGGCTATCAACAGGGCTATAAAAGCCTGAATTCTCAATTTTAAAATAAAGACCATTAAAACAATAATCCCAACAATCACCGCAACAATAAGACTGTAATCAATCATGCTTCGTTCCAGTTTGTATGATAATATTCAGAAGATGAATCTCCTTTTAACTGATAGGTATGGGCCCCAAAAAAATCACGTTGTGCCTGAATTAAATTGGCTGGCAATTCTCTAGTAGTCATGGATATCCAATAATGGTAAGCCGACCAAAAGGCATCAAAACCTACTCGATGGTTTAAAGCATAAAAAATAGAGGTTTTAATAGGGCGTTCTAAATGCAAAAGCTTTTCAAAAATAGGGGAACTCGCTAAAAACGAGGGCTTGTCTTTGAGAATCTCAACCGAGGCTTCCATAAAATGCGAACGAATGATGCAACCTTGGGTCCATATTCGGGCAATTTCAGACAAATCCAACTGCCAATCGTATTCTACTGAAGCCAGTCGCATGAGTTCAAACCCTTGATGATGATTGATGATTCTGGCAAAACGATACGCATTTTCAAGATGCTCTACATCCAGAGTCCCTGTTGGCGTTTCTGGAACAATGGCCTTAGAAAACGTTTCTCTTTGCGCTTTAAAGGACGATACATAACGAGCAAAGACTGCAGACGACATCATGGTGGTAACTGCTCCTAAATCCAAGGCGGTTTTACTGGACCAAGAGCCGGTTCCTTTTTGTCCTGCTTGATCCAAAATAGTATCCAAAACATAATGCTCACCATCACGCTTTTTAAGGATGGTTATGGTAATATCTAACAAATAACTCGATAAATCGGTGGCAAGCCATCCCGATAACACCTCGGCAATCTCTTCTGACTGCATGCTGGTTTTTAACACGGCATACACCTCGGCCAGCAATTGCATTTCGGCATATTCAATCCCATTATGAACCATTTTAATGAAATGCCCAGAACCATCTTTTCCAATATAGGCACAACAGGGTTGGTTTCGGCTGTCTTTGGCCGAAATTTTCTCAAGCAACGGTGCAATTATTTGATACCCTTCATAAGCCCCACCGGGCATTAAACAAGGGCCTGTTCTGGCACCTGCTTCGCCACCGGATATACCGCAACCTACAAAATAAATACCATGGTCTGCTAAATAGTGGCACCGTTTTAAAGTGTCTAAATAATGGGAGTTCCCACCATCAATAACAACGTCGCCTTCATCCAAAAGCGGTATCAATAGTTCAATAACCGTATCAACCGCTGTCCCCGCTTTAATCATGATCAATAGCTTTCTGGGTCTTTCTATCGAGGCTACAAAATCATGTAATTGGGTAAAGCCTAAAATATGTTTAAACGAGCGATTCTCTTTTATAAAATGAGAAACCACCTGTGCTTCGCCACCATCGGTTCTGTTGTAAACGGAGACCTTAAACCCCTTTTCCGCCATGTTTAAACTCAGGCTTTTGCCCATAACGCCCAAACCAATAAGCCCTACATCCGATTTATCCATGTATCTTTAATTTTGAGTTGATTTCAAATACCAAAGAGGCCAAGCTTGCTTCCACATCCAAATGCAAACCGTAATTAGGAATCTCTAAGGTATCCATTTGCGATTGTAAAAGAGTTGACGACATATAATGATGAGTCCTTTGTTCAAGTCTGTGTTGTATCAAATCAAAAGAACCGTATAAAAATACCCAAAAAATAGGAATTTCAGAAGCAGAAAGAAGTTGCCTATACGATTCTTTTAAAGCAGAACACGCTAAAACAGCACCGCCGCTTTGCTCCCATGCCTTAATATTGTTCGATAAACCCTGGAGCCAAGGCCAACGATCTTCATCCGTAAGCGCTTGATTATTCTTCATTTTCTCAACATGCTCTTTAGAATGAAAATCGTCGGCGTCAAAAAATGGCAGGTTGAGTTCTTTTGCCAATTGCATGCCTACACTGGTCTTCCCACAACCACTAACACCCATGACTATAATCATCATAAAACGCTCATTTTATTATGCAATATGGTTAAAATTATTGATACTTGTCCATAAATAACCCAAATAATAACAGGCTTGATGCCAGCATTAAACCACAGTAGAAACTAAAAGGCATTGTTTTAACGAACAATCTAAACCATAAAAATCCTTAATAATGACTAAGATTCTTTTCCAAAATAACCCACTATGATAAAAGCTAAAAAACGATGAAAATTAAGGACTTATTAACACCCGGCATTTTTTTTACAGCATTCAAATGTTTAATTTTGAAAGGTTAATTTATTCTTTATGATGGTTTGGGGTTTATTCCTTTTAGGGATACTTATTTTTTTAGCATTAGACTTAGGAGTTTTTAACAAAAACCCACACATTATAAGCGTTAAGGAAGCTTCTGTTTGGACTGGCGTTTGGGTAAGCTTATCCTTTCTGTTCTCTGGCGTTATATACTGGCTTTACAGCACCGGCAAAATCGATAATGTAGATACCTTAACCCCTATGGATGCCACCATAAAATACATCACAGGGTATTTAATAGAATTGTCTTTAAGCATTGACAACATTTTTGTAATAGCGGTTATTTTCAGTTCTTTCCACATTCCACAAAAATACCAGCACAGGGTATTGTTTTGGGGCATTTTAGGAGCTATTGTATTCCGGGCGCTCATGATATTTTTTGGCATAGCGCTGATCAATAAATTTAGCTTCACCACCTATATATTTGGAGCTTTCTTGCTGTTTACCGCCTTTAAAATGTTGTTTTCAAAAGAAGAAACATTCAACCCAAAAAAATCATTTGTTTACAGAAATTTACGAAAGGTTATGCCCATAACCTCGCACATGCATGGGCAAAAATTCTTTGTTAAAATGCATCATATCACGGCGGCCACGCCTTTATTTATAGCCTTGGTAGTAATTGAGTTTACAGACATTTTATTTGCGCTGGACAGCGTACCTGCCATCTTGGCCATAACCTCAGACCCTTTTTTGGTGTTTAGCTCCAACATTTTTGCCATCTTGGGCTTAAGGTCTATGTATTTTTTCCTTGCCAACATGCTGGAACGCTTTAGTTATTTAAAATACAGCTTAGTTGCTATTTTAAGTTTTGTAGGCGTTAAACTCATCTTGGTGCACCATTATAAATTCCCAGAATGGGTTTCCTTAAGTTTTATTGCGGTGGCCCTCCTTATTGGCATTATCGTATCTTTAAAACGAGAGCCTGCTATGGGCTTAGAGGATAAGAGCGTAGATTGATCTAGTAAAGACTTTTGCAAAGCAACTAGGTACCCTTGTAGCTAAAAAAAATAATGTCCTTTTTCTTTTCTTAACCAATGGATATTGTTCAATACAATTTCACTTTATTAAAACCATTAAGCATTAAAAATATAAAGCACTTCTTCAACGCCTTGATTGTGTAAAGATTTTATTCGCTTAAAACCGTTTTTTGTGTAAAAAACATCTAGTTTTAAATCTTCAATAGTAAGCCAATAGTTTTGTTTTGGATGCGTTTTTTTAAGATTCTGTAACCAGACAGATCCTAAATTTTGATGTCTTCGTTCTTCAATCACGTAAATAAAACCAACATATAAATAGCCATTATGCATCCATGTATCAGCTTCATCTTTGGCATACATCATATCTGGCGGGCATTCTGTAAACACCAAGCCGCCTGCAATAATTTGATTATTGTCAACAAGTACATAGCCTTTTGTAGTTGCTTTTAAATGGTCCCAAAAAGGTAAAATAATTTCTTGCCAATCTAAAGGAAGTACTTTAAAAAACGTCTGGCAATCATCGCAAAGCTTAAAGGTCATTTTACAATATTTATACATTACAATAATCCCCAAGACCACAGCTTATCAGAATCTTCAGCCCAACGATCACCAATATCGGTTCTATAATAAGCATTGTTAATAATGACATTGCTTATTCTGTTATACATCATTTTTTGAGCATCTTTCATGGTTTGACCTACTCCAGTAACTAATACAGCAATACCCATATTTCCAGTAATAAGCCATTCTTCATTCACCTTTTTTAAATGCATGGGATGCACACCTTCTTTCCCATTCTTTTTAAACACCACCACAGCATCTTTAGAGAACAGATTAAATGTTTTTTTATCATCATATGGAAAAGGCGGAACTACTATAAAAGCCCCCACTTGAAACCCTTTTTTGACATTAATTTTAAAATTTTGTCCCGATGAAATTTTTAGAAACATCTCTCCTATGGGCTCATTGATACCTGCACGTTGAATAAATATTTGAGGATAGCCAAATCTGGATGTAAATTCCAGTGGATAAATACCATTGCCATTAACAATACAATTAATATCTATATGACCTATAAAATGATGTTTAGCCAGCGTATTTTGAAATTTTAAAAGGGTTGCATCAAAAATGGGAGAGTCTTTGGTCCAAAACATGCTGGTTCCCATTTCGCCCGTAGAAACACCTAACTCTTTAGGAAACAGCTTTTTATGTTCAAAGGTAATATTTATAGGGTACAAAAATTCTTTTCCGTTAAAAAAAGCAGCCACAGAAATTTCAACGCCTTTTACTTTACGTTGCAACTGAAAATTACCAAAATTATTTCCCCAAGATTTTTCGTAAGCTTTTAATACACGAATAACATCTAAGCCTTCATCATCACTTCCTACAAATAATAATTGTTTTAGTTCTTGGGTTTCACCACATGGTTTTAATACATACGAATTAGGATGCTGTTCTATATAAACAATAGCGTCTTTAAACGATGTAAATTCTTTTGAAGGAATGACTTTTATTTTATGCTTTTGAAGTTCTGATTGACCAAAATTTCTATCCAATTCTAACTGGTCTGTGTATTCTGTTCCTCCAATAACTAATTTTCCTGCTTGTCTTAATTGGGTTGCTATCTTACCATAGCCGGTGTAATCAAACACAATAATGTCGGCCCATTCTACATGCTTTTCCCAATGGGTAACTTTATCAACAAAACCAAAGCCTATTTCTCTTGAAAGTTTATCTTCAATATATAATTTGACGGCATGTCCTTCAGATTTAATGGTGTTGACAATATCTAATGTTTCGCCCCAGCGCGATACAAAAAGAAAATTTTTTTGTGTAGAAAGTTTAGTTTTCACCTTAAGAAAATAAAGGTTAATTTATTACCCATGTCTCGATGTCTATTTTGAGCAAATGTATGCAAATAACTTGTTTATTACATACAAAATTGAATCGACTTTAAAATATTTCTGTCCAAAAAAAAACCTATTAGAAAGTTTCTAATAGGCTTAAATAGAATTTTTAATATAAGGAATTTATTTATTTTCTTTCTTATTATCCAATCTTTTTATAGTATCGTACATGATTGGTGATGCTATAAATAATGATGAGTAGGTACCAACTACTATCCCTACAATTAAGGCAAACATAAAGCCTCTGATAGAATCTCCTCCAAAAATAAAGATAGCCAATAACACCACTAACGTTGTTGAAGATGTATTTAAGGTTCTTCCTAAGGTGCTACTTAAAGAGACATCCACAACTTTTTTGAAATTCCAGCTTGTATGCTCATTTAAGAATTCTCTAATTCTATCAAAAACAATCACCGTATCATTCAATGAATACCCAATTACGGTTAAAATAGCGGCAATAAATGCTTGGTCTATTTCCATGCTGAATGGTAAAAATTTGTAAGTTAATGAGAAAACACCTAAAACAATTAAGACATCATGGAACACAGCTAACACAGCTCCAAGTGAAAACTGCCATTTTTTGAAACGTAACAAAATGTATAAGAATACCACAATTAACGATCCTAAAATGGCCCAGAATGATGCTTGTTTAATATCATCGGCAATGGTTGGTGTTACTTTGTAATATTTCATTAAACCAACTGTTTTAGTGTCTGAATCGCTTATAAATTCGTCATAACTTACACCATCTAAATGAGGTTGTAAGGCTTTATAAAGCTCTAATCTCATTTGCTCATCAACCTCAGCACCTGTTTCATTGACTTTATACTTGGTGGTGATTTTTAACTGATTGGAATCTCCAAAAGTTTTAGCATCTGCGCTTCCAAAGGTATTTGATAACGTAGATGAAATCTCTGTTGGGCTCACATCTTGTGCAAATCTTACTTGATAGGTTCGTCCTCCAACAAAGTCAACACCTTGATCTAACCCTTGGGTTAATAACGACCCTAAACTTATCAGAATAAATGCTGCCGAAACTATGTACGCTACTTTACGTTTTTTAAGGAATTCAATATTTAGGTTTCTAAACAGATTTTTGGTTAAAGCAGTTGAAAACTCTAATTTTCCACCTCTATTTATATACCAATCAATGAATAATCTGGTAATAAAAATTGCGGTAAATAAAGACGTTCCAATACCAATTAATAAGGTAGTAGCAAATCCTTTAATAGGTCCTGTTCCAAAAATGAATAATATTAAGGCGGTTAACCCTGTTGTAATATTGGCATCTAAAATAGATGATAAGGCATTACTAAACCCATCTTTAACCGCTTCTTTTTGTCCTTTTCCTTTGGCAAGTTCTTCTCGAATACGTTCGTAAATAATAACGTTAGCATCGACAGACATCCCAATGGTTAAAACAATACCGGCAATGCCAGGCAGTGTTAAAACTGCTCCTAATCCTGAAAGAATCCCAAAAATCAATAAGATATTCAAAACCATGGCAATATCGGCAAAACCACCAGCTTTACCATAATATACTATCATCCATGCTAAAACTAAGGCTAAAGCAATCATAAAAGATACTTTACCATTATCTATGGCTTCTTGACCTAACGATGGTCCTACCACTTCGCTTTGAATGATGTCTGCACGCGCTGGTAATTTACCAGCACGCAACACGTTTGCTAAATCTACTGCTTCATTTAAGGAAAAACTTCCTGATATGGATGAACTTCCACCTGCAATAGGTCCTGTGGTTACACCTGGAGCTGAATACACAATGTTATCTAAAACAATCGCTATTTGGCCTCCTTGCGTAAAAGCTCTACCGGTCATTTCTTCCCAAATCTTAGCTCCTTTAGCATTCATTTGCATAGACACTTCTGGTTTTCCTGTAGGTCCAAATGAATTTCTAGCATCAGTTACAACAGCACCGCTTAATTCTGGTGTATTATCTCTGTTTCCTTTTAAAGCATATAAATCTAGTAATTCACTGTCTTTTTCTGGTTTACCAAACGTAAATTTTACGTAACGTTGTTCAACAGGAAGTAAGGCTCTTACTTGTGGCATATTTAAATACTCGGCCACTTTTTCTTTGTCTTTAATTTCAAACTTAGCAATAACTGGTCCTCCAGGATAACCTTGTCCTCTAATTAAATCAAATAAAGGATTGACAGCAACGGTTGTTGAATCGGTAGTTGCATTTCCTAAAAGTTCGTCAATTTTAGAATCTGTGGCATTTTCATCATCATTTCCTTCTGCTTCTTGAGCTTCAGGTTTAACATTGACAACTTCTTTTAAAACTTCATTTGCCTGAGATAAAAAAGGAAAGAATTGTTCTCCTTTATAGGCATCCCAAAACTCTAATTGAGCGGTACTTTGTAATAACCCTGTAGCGCGTTCTACATCTTTAACGCCAGGTAATTCAACAAGAATTCTACCTGAAGTTCCTAAACGTTGAATGTTGGGCGATGTAACACCAAATTCGTCAATACGTTTACGCAATACTTCAAAGGCAGAAACTATGGATTCGTCAATTTTTGTTTCAATCACTTGTTTTACTTCATCGTCAGACATGCTTCCAACAATCTCACCATCTAGTGCTTTGGTATAAAAAATATCTGGAGATGCTAATTTTGTATCGCCTTTAATTTTATCAAAGGCAATAAAGAAATCCTCTAAATACGTGTTTTGACTATTTTTTTGAATTTCTGAAGCATCATCTAATGCCTTATTAAAAATGGGGTTGGTACTATTATTTGCCAATCCTTTTAAAATGTCTTTTACAGACACTTGTAAAATTACGTTAATACCACCTTTAAGGTCTAAGCCCAAATTCATGGCTTTTTCTTTCACTTCGTTGTAAGTGAACTTGGCTATGCCAATATTAAAAACAGTATCTGTAGCAATCGATTCTAAATAACTTGCTTCTTCACCGCTTCTTTTGGCTCTGTAATCTTCCTCGGTATCGGGAATTTTACTGATAGCCATTTCTTCTGCTTGGGTTTCAATTTGTTTTGCTTTAAATGTAAAAGACAATTGATAAATACTTACCAATCCAAACAAAATGGCGAATAGTTTTACTAATCCTTTATTCTGCATTTCTATGTTTTTTTTATGTCAAATATTAATAGAACGAATTGAAATCGTTTTACTATTTGACTATTAAATTATTAAAGTGTTGATTATTTTTACGAATTGATTAAAGGTACTAACCTTTCAAATTAAAAGAAATGGGTTTGCTTTAAGCCATTAAATTATGAAATATGAACAAAAGGTCCTGCTCTAACTTCTGGGATGTTTCCTGCTGAAGTATCTATGGCGTCCGCCATATTATTAACAACTTTTATTGCTTCGCTTACTATTCTGTTGACATCCTTTGAGTCTGTTTTATGATGTAAAAAATAAACTTTTGGATTAAAAAACCTATCGTAATCAAATTTTAGATTAAAAACAAATTTTCCATTTAAGCCAGATTCTAAGTCTTTGTTTTTATGGATTTCATAAACATCTAGTTGGTAGTCTTTTTGTTTGTTGTTTTTGGGAAAACTGGAATTGCTTTTGTTGATATTATCGAATGAATAACCTATTTCAATATGGCTTTCCTCTGAAAGGATTTCTTTTATACTTTCAATATCTCTTTTGGTGTAATAGGAAATTTTAAGTTGGCCTTCTTCCAAATGTTGAACTCGAATTGCAGAAATACCTATTTCAAGCAACTGCTTTTTGACAAGATCTGTTGCCTTTTGTGCTTCATCAGAAGAAATGTTGGTATCAGAAAATTTTAAAATTATTTCCTGATTAGGTTCAGAATTTTTATTCTGATAAACACCCAATAATGTGAATAGAATTAATAAAGCCCCAAAATACCTTGTCATTTTCATGCGCCAAATATAAAAAATAAAGACTGTATTTCTACAGTCTTTACATGAATATCTATTTAAAATTATTAAAATTATAATTCCAATAAATCATTGACATTTTTTACCGCTTCGGCACTGGTAATCATATTGTCTTTTTCAGCTTGATTAAGGTCAATAGCTACAATGCTTTCAATACCATTTTTACCTAAAATAACTGGCACACCAAGACAAATATCCTTTAATCCATATTCTCCCTCAAGCATTACCGAACAAGGAAACATTTTCTTTTGATCACAAGCAATGGCCTGAACCATAGAAGAAACAGCAGCACCTGGTGCATACCATGCGGAAGTTCCAAGAAGTTTGGTTAAGGTAGCGCCTCCTACTTTAGTGTCTTCTTTTACGGTATTTAATCTATCTTCAGATAAAAATTGAGATACTGGCACACCATTTCTGGTTGCAAATCTTGTTAATGGAATCATTCCTGTATCGCTATGTCCACCAAGGACCATTCCGTCTACATCACTAATTGGAGCTCCTAAAGCTTCAGCCAATCTATATTTGAAACGGGCAGAATCTAAAGCGCCTCCCATTCCTATAATTTTGTGTTTTGGTAAACTTGTAGATTTATGCACTAAATATGTCATGGTATCCATTGGGTTACTAACCACAATCATGATGGTATTTGGTGAGTACTTAATTAAGTTAGAAGAGACTGTTTTGACAATTCCTGCATTTATACCAATTAATTCTTCTCGTGTCATGCCTGGTTTACGAGGTATTCCAGAAGTAATAACACAAACATCGCTATTTTCTGTTTTAGAGTAATCGTTTGTAATTCCTGTAATTTTTGTGTCAAATCCATTCAATGAGGCTGTTTGCATTAAGTCCATGGCTTTGCCTTCAGCATATCCTTCTTTAATGTCTAATAAAACCACTTCTGAAGCGAAATTTTTTATGGCAATGTATTCGGCACAACTTGCGCCAACGGCTCCTGCTCCAACTATTGTTACTTTCATAATCTATTATTGTTTAATGTATATTATTTTTAAAGTTGTAAAATTACAAATAATAATGGTCTTAATAAAAAAAGTGCAAGTTTTTAACTTACACTTTTCCTGACTAATTCAAATAAATAAAACTAACTAAAACTAAACACTAACATATATTTTAAAAGCATGTGCTTTTATATTTTTTCTATCTAAAACCAAAATTGATTCCAACTGAAAAAGCGTTAAATTCAGCAAGATGGTATTCTGCATTAAGTCTAAAAAAACCTAACTTTAACTTGGTTCCAATGGTTCCTCTTACGCTAGAGATTTCACTAGACACTGAAAAGGGATCTACAATATTATCTGATGTAATTAATCCGTTTGAAACTCTGAAGGTTCCTAATAAATCTGAATCTGATTTCCCACTAATAAATCCTAAACCACCATAAAAATTAATGACTGGTAATTTTGTGGATGCAATTAATTGAAATAGCCATGTATCAATGGAAGTTTCTAAACGTTGATTTTCTCCACTTACACCAGATGAATCTGTTAAATCATAAGAACCATCTAAATGTGTATAGGCAATTAAACCAGAAATTGCAACTGGCAATAGTTTATCTGCTGGTAACCATTTAGTAAACTCTGCTTGCAATCCAGCACCATACATGTTTAAAGAAACATCATCGGTGTCTATTTTAGGAACAAATCGTGCTTTTACCTCTAAACCTTTACTAAGACCCAAAGCTCCTTGAATAAAAGCTGTAGGCAAAACACTAATGTTTGTATTCCCTATTCCGTTGGGAAGTGTAACTTGCTCTGTTTGCTGACCAAAAATAGGGTCATCAAAGGTTAAAACCACGTCTATATCTGGGTTATTTTCTCCTAAAGCATTTGCAACCATTTGTGAATTTCCACCTTGCACAAAATCTACATTATTATATAAATCTGTATTCATTAAAAACGATTTGTCGTCACTACCAATAGTGGCTGCATTGACTAATACCGTAATTTCGAAACCTCCTAATGGTTTTGCATCGGCTGTATTAAACCAACCGGCATTCATACTATACATTAGGCCATTAGTTCCCGGAGCAAGATAATCATCTGCAAATCGTTGTGCATCTTCTATTCCTGCTGCCAAAAAAACATCGAAATCATTTTGGGCTTTTGTTAAGACTGTTGCTAAACAAAACAACATGATTAGGGCTATTTTTTTCATTCTTAATAAATTTGGTTAAGCAAATGTATGAAAACATTTTAAAATATCACACTTTATCGATAAAAAAACACATTTAAACTGATATTTTTAAATTATTAACATAAAAAAGCCTTGAATTAAAATTAAATCAAGGCTTTTAAATTAAAAATTAAATGCGTTTATAATTATGCATCAATATTGGCGTACACGGCATTTTTCTCAATAAACTCTCTACGTGGTGGTACATCATCACCCATTAACATGGAGAAAATTCTATCAGCTTCAGAACCGTTATCTATTTGAACTTGTCTTAAAATTCTAAATTCAGGATTCATGGTGGTATCCCAAAGTTGTTCAGCATTCATTTCTCCAAGACCTTTATATCTCTGAATGCTAGCGCTGCCTCCCAGACTAACAACAACTTCATCACGCTCCTTATCAGACCAAGCATATTGCTTTTTAGCTCCTTTTTTTACCAAATATAACGGTGGTGTTGCAATATAAATATGTCCGTTTTCTATAAGTTCCTTCATATATCTGAAGAAAAACGTTAAAATAAGGGTTGCAATGTGACTACCATCTATATCAGCATCACACATAATCACCACTTTATGGTAACGCAATTTTGAAAGGTTTAAAGCTTTACTGTCTTCTTCGGTTCCTATGGTAACCCCTAGCGCTGTAAAAATATTTTTTATCTCTTCATTCTCAAACACCTTATGCACCATGGCTTTTTCAACGTTAAGAATTTTACCTCTTAATGGAAGAATGGCTTGAAATGCTCTGTCTCTACCTTGCTTTGCTGTACCTCCTGCAGAATCTCCCTCAACAAGAAAAACTTCACATTTAGTTGGATCTTCTTCTGAACAATCGCTTAATTTACCAGGTAAACCACCAATACTCATGACGGTTTTACGTTGTACCATTTCGCGCGCTTTTTGAGCTGCATGTCGGGCTTGAGCAGCCAAAATAACTTTTTGAACAATTATTCTGGCATCGTCTGGATGTTCTTCAAGATAGTCTGTAAGCATTTCTGACACGGCTTGACTTACCGATGCCGAAACTTCTCGGTTACCAAGCTTTGTTTTTGTTTGGCCTTCAAACTGTGGTTCTTGGACTTTTACAGAAATAATAGCAGTTAAACCTTCACGGAAATCATCTCCAGCTATATCAAACTTTAATTTATCGGTTAACCCAGAGCTATCTGCATATTTCTTTAAGGTCATAGTTAATCCTCGTCGAAACCCTGCTAAATGTGTGCCGCCCTCGTGGGTATTTATATTGTTTACATAGGAATGTAAATTTTCAGCATAAGATGTATTATAAATCATGGCTACCTCAACAGGAACCCCATTTTTTTCACCTTCAAAAGAAATTACTTTTCTCATTAACGGTTCTCTGTTTCCATCTAAAAACTTAATGAATTCCGGCAAACCTTCAGTAGAATGAAACGTTTCGCCTTCATACTCACCATTCTCTTTTTTAGATCGTTTATCTATTAAGTGAATAATAATTCCTTTATTCAAAAAAGACAACTCTCGCATTCTGCTTGCCAGCGTATCATAACTATATTCAACGGTTTGGGTAAATATGGTAGAATCTGGTGTAAAGGTAACCGTAGTACCCCGTTTATCAGAAGTTCCTATTTGTTTTACTGGGTATAAGGCTTTACCACGTTCGTACTCTTGTTCGTAAATTTTTCCATCTCTATATACAGTGGCTCTTAAATGTTGAGACAAAGCATTTACACAACTCACCCCAACCCCATGCAATCCTCCTGATACTTTATAAGAGTCTTTATCAAACTTACCTCCTGCTCCAATTTTGGTCATAACAACCTCAAGTGCAGAAACGCCTTCTTTTTTATGTAAATCTACAGGAATACCACGTCCGTCATCTTCTGTAGTTATGGAGTTATCTTCATTAATTATAACTGTAATATTGTTACAATGTCCGGCAAGCGCTTCATCAATCGAGTTATCTACTACTTCATATACTAAATGGTGTAACCCTCTTGAACCAACATCACCTATATACATAGAAGGACGCATACGTACATGCTCCATCCCTTCCAAAGCTTGAATACTATCTGCTGAATAATTGTGTTTATTAAACTCTTCTTTTGGTTCGCTCATATCATGATTAAATATTGTTTATTTTAATTTTTTACTTCATAAAAAAAGATGCTTTTTGCATCCTTCTGAATACAAACAAATATACGAAATAATCAACCCTTTAAAAAGCATTTTATCGACTCATTTAGATAATTATCAACATTTGTTAATTACTTAAAAGTGGCTTAAATCGCTTAAAAAGTGGCTTAAATTAAATTTTTGCCTCTTTTTTTCATTTTAAAAATCCCAAAAAACAAAAAGCAGCTTAAAACTCAAATTTCATGGTTTTTTAAAATTTAAAAAACCATGAAATTCTTCCCACTAAATAGAATTAAAAACCAAATATTAGGGTTTTCCCTAGATTTTAATTTCTATGTTTTACCCTTAAAAATAAGTTGTATTCTCAAACTAATTTAGCAGGATAACTTTAAAACGCTATTAATCATGAAAACAACTATTTTAAATGTTACTTTTTTAGTATTTGGTGCGAGCCTTTTTGCACAAACCACATGGACGGTGGATAACCGCCCAGGAACGACAGCCCAATTTACATCGGTTCAAGCAGCTATTGATGCTGCCGCTGAAGGCGATTTTATTTATGTGCATCCGTCAGCTATTTTGTATAATAATATTACTATAAATAAAGAAATTCATTTGAGAGGTATTGGCCACAGCCCCGAACTAGCTAATGGTGAAAACGCTAAAATTAATGCTATTATGTTGTCTACAGATAATATAAGTAAGTCGGCTTCAAGCTCTAGTATTATGGGGCTGGAAATAGTTAATGGTATTAATGATAATAATTTTGGTCCCATTTCAAATGTGCTCATTCAAAACAACAGAATGGGTTTTATAGCACTTAGCAGACCATTCAATTTTATTATTCAAGGAAATGTTTTTAGTTCTTCACAACCTAATTTCATTCGATTTTTTACAAATGTTTCACATGCTAACAATATTATTTCGCATAACATTTTTATTAGAAATGCAAATAGCCAAATTGATGCAACCATTGAAGGATTGGTATCTTCAGAAACGTTTTCTAACAATATAGTTGTATTTAACAATACTTCAAACGACTTAGGAATGTTTGAAAACTGCCTTAACCCTATAGTAAATAATAACATGTTTTTATTGAATTCAAGCCAGACCACTGCAACCGAAATTAAACTATTAAATAGTACAGTAAATTTCCAAAACTGCTTAACATTTGCTTATGGCGGACAAACTTTAAATACACTCAATGGCACAAATAATTTAGACAATACCAACCCTTTATTTGTAAACATTGGCAATACGGCAAATATGGCATTTACCCAAAACAACAATTATAAGTTAGATGTAGGCTCACCAGCTATTAACGCTGGCAGTGATGGCGATGATTTAGGCTTTTACGGTCAAGGCTTTTTATTTCAAATGAAAGGCTATCCGTTTGATTTACCTTACCCAACTAGCATAAACATTAACAATGCGATAGTTGAGGCTGGCGGAAACCTTGAAGTGGTTTTTAAGGCCAGTGCCAATGTTGAAAATTAAAACACAAATACTATGAAATCTAAATTAATTATCTGGGTATTTTGTTTTTATTGTTTTATGGCTCTCGGACAGAATACGGTAACAGAAATAGAATACTTTTTTGACACCGACCCTGGTGTTGGAAATGCCATAAATGTTGATATTACAGATGCAGCCAATATAAACGAAACACTGTTATTGCCTATTAACAGTTTATCGTCTGGTATTCACATATTACATATGCGAACAAAAAATGATGTAAATAAATGGAGTTTGTATGCACGTCAAACATTCTATATTGCTAATTTTTCATCGACATTAAATAACTCCATAATTGAAGCTGAGTATTTTTTTGATACCGATCCTGGAGTTGGAAATGCACAACCTTTAACTATTACAAACGGAACAACTTTAAATACTACGTTTGCAATTCCATTAAACTCTATTAATACTGGCATTCATATCTTGCATATTCGGGTTAAAAACAATTTCAATCAATGGAGTTTATACGGAAGACAAGTGTTTTACAAGTCACCCCAAATAACAAATAATACTATTGTTGCAGCTGAGTTTTTTATTGATACCGACCCTGGTGTTGGCAATGCTGCCGCCATTAGTATCACTCAAGGCGCCTTTATTGATGAAACTTTAAATATTTCTATTCCTAATGATTTATCGGCAGGAGACCATATATTGCATATTCGGGTGCAGAGCAGTAACGGTAACTGGAGTTTATATGGACGACCAGAATTTACAAGCACACTGACCAATGACGATGTAGTGTTTAAGGATTTTAAAATGTATCCAAACCCTGTTGAAGATGTTTTGCGTTTTTCAATACAAAATAACACTATTCAGTATGTGAAACTGGTAGATATCAATGGACGAATTGTTCTGGAAACCTCAAATAATATAAAAGAATTAAATCTCTCAAACATACCAACTGGTTTTTATTTACTTCAAATTGAAACAGCTAATGGCAGCATTTCAAAAAAAATAATTAAAAAGTAAATAAATTAATTACATTTAAATTACTATTTATACTTTAGTATGAAACAATTCCTTTTCATAGGTTTAGTGTTGTTTTTTCAATCGAGCTTCGGTCAAAATGACAGCACTCTAATAAACACGATTTTAGACAAAGCCTATGAACAGGAATCTATCAATCCAAACGAAGCTTTAAGTCTTTATAAAAAAGCTTATTTAAAAAGCAAAGAAAGCAATTATAAAATTGGTGTTACAAAAGCACTACAATACAGTGGTATAGTGCATAGCGATTTAGCTAATTACGATTCTGCTATTTATTATTACCAACTAGCATTACCCTATAGCTTAGAAGCAAATTACCTAAAAGGAACGGGCGGATTATACATAAACTTAGGTAATGCCTACCAATACAAAGGCGAATTTAACAAGGTCATTGACAACTATATTAAAGGCATCAAAATTTTTGAAACAATCAAAGATAGCTCTCGATTAGGGATGTCTTATGAAAATTTGGCAGCATTTTATAACTCCATTAAAAACAAGGAAAAAGAATTGGAATATTTAAACAGAGCCCTAAACATTATTCCAAAAAATGATAAAGAAAGGCTTACATATGCTTTTGGCGATTTAGGATTGGCCAATATGAAATTTAAACGATTTAAAATAGCTTACCAATATTTTACAAAAGCTGACAGCATTACAAAAACACTTAACAATACGCGCTTAAATTATTTTGCCCAACGCAACTTTGGAACCTATTATTTTGAAACAAAAGATTACAATAAAGCCATCTATCACTATCAAAAAGCTTTGCCTTTTATTAATGACATAAACGACAGCTATTACAAAAATGATTTGATTTTAGAACTTGGCACTTCCTATGCTTTCAACAAAGATTACAAAACCGCAATTACCTACTTACAAGAAGCATTAAAAACTGCCAAAGCAACAGATAAAATTGAAATACAAACCAAAGCCCATTTGCAATTAGCAAAGGTTTTTAAAATGCTTAACAACACAAATAAAGCTTATTTTCATTTGAAACAAAATGTTCAATTAAACGATTCGCTACTAAATGAAAACCACTTAAAACAAATAAACTTACTGGAGAAACAATACCAATCCGAAAAAAAGGACAAAGAACTTGCCGAAAACAAATCCGTTTTAGAACACAACCAATTAGAACTTGTAAAAAACAAGAACAACTTTATTCTAGCTGCCGTAAGCGGAATTATATTGCTTTTAATCCTTTTTGGCTTGTGGTTGTTTTATTTTCAACGTCAAAAATTAAAAAACATAGAAATTTCAAAACTAGAGCAAGAACGTGACATCGCTAAACTACAAGCACTCATTGAAGGTGAAGAAAAAGAACGCATACGTTTAGCACAAGATTTGCATGATGGCATTAATGGCGATTTATCATCTATAAAATTCCAGCTTTCAAGTATTGATTTTAATTCGCTTTCTACAGAAAACAAAACACTTTTCAATAAAGCAATTGATATGATTGATTACTCCTGCGACCAAGTTCGGAACATATCACACAACCTATCGCCTACGGCTATTAACGATTTTGGTTTACTAAATTCGGTTAAAAATTACTGTTCAAAACTAGAGCAATTTCATGCTATAAAAATTAATTTTCAACACTTTGGCAATGACATAAAATTATCAAAAAATATTGAAACTGTTATTTACAGAATTATCCAAGAATTAGTAAACAATATCATTAAACACGCTGAAGCTTCCGAAGCTTTGGTTCAAATTAATTCACATCAAGACAATTTATTCATTACTGTTGAAGATAATGGAAAAGGATTTCATAATTCTCAAAAAAAATCTGGTATTGGATTAAGAAACATTGCATCTCGCATTGCATTTTTAAACGCCACGCTTGATGAAGAACACAACCCAAACGGAACTACTTTTACCATTAACATTGATTTAAAAAACATTCCTAAATCATGATAACAGTAGCAATAACAGATGACCATGTGATGGTAGTTGAAGGTTTAAAAACCATGCTAAACCACGTTGATGGTATTAAAATTATTAATGCCTATCATACTGTTAACGATACCATAAAAGGTTTACTAGAAATAACACCACAAGTACTATTACTGGATATTAATCTTCCAGATGGCAACGGCATACTTTTATGCAAACAACTTAAGGAAACCTACAAAGATCTTAAAATTATTGCCTTATCAAATTACGAAGACATTTCATTTATAAAACAAATTATAAAAAACGGTGCTAATGGGTATCTATTAAAAAACACCAATAAAAACGAATTAATTGAGGCCATAAAAGCCGTATCAATCAATCAATTGTTTCTTCCTGAAAAATTACAGCGCGTGCTTTTAAATGATTCTTTAGGCAAGCCAACGAACAGCTCATTCTTTATACCCACATTAACAAGGCGCGAAAAAGAAGTGCTCATATTAATTGTAAAAGAAAACACTACAGAAGAAATTGCAGAACAACTTTTTATTACTTCAAAAACAGTTGAAGCGCATCGCAGCAACTTGATCCAAAAATTGGGTGTTAAAAATGTTGCGGGATTGGTGAGAGTTGCCATTGAAAAAGGATTGATTTGATATAATACTCAAAAACAATCAAATCCAAACGAATTTCAATCATTTTTATTTAAATAATCAATAAAAAAAATTCAAGTTTTTTACTAATTCAACAATATGCATTAGGATATTAGAAAAAATAGTGCTCCATATGTTATTTCTGTATATATTTGGAATGCAAATAAGATTTTATGTCAACTAATAACAATAATAATTTCAATAATCCTAATTTTTAGGGTCGGAAGGTTATTGTTTAAAAATATATAAAGCCTTCCGAATTCGGAGGGCTTTTTTTTAATTTAAAAATGTAAGAAATGAGTAAAATTATGACAGTCGACGTATTGTCGAGTATTAAAGGAGCGCAACCCAGTGAGGCTGTGAATAAATTATTTGATGTGATTAAAAATGCACAATCAACAAATAATACCTCTTTTAATAATAATCATAATAACGGCGTGTCTTTAGATGATTTAAGAGATGATGTAGTATTTGAAAGTTCTGCATTGGAAAAACAAATCATCATTAAAAACTTCCCTAAAGAAAAAAATGGATATTTGGTAGTCTCTAAAATTATAGAAGAATAATTATGGATTCTCAAATAAAACAAATTCATCAGCAATTGATGAATAAAGACATTTCTTGTGTTAAACTAGTTCAAGAACGATTAGATCTATTGAAAGCCAATACTAACAATACGGTCAATTCGCTACTCGATACTATAGCTTTACAATTAGCAGCAAAGGTAGATACAAAAATAGCTAATGGTGAAACCATTGGTATTTTAGAAGGCATTCCGTTTGGTATTAAAGATGTATATATGCTTCAAGGCACTTACACTACGGCGAGTTCAAATTTGCTAAAATATTACAAATCGGCTTACACGGCAACGGCCATTCAAAAATTATTGGATGTAGGTGCTATTCCTATCGTTAAAGAAAATTGCGATAGTTTTGGACATGGTTCTTCTAGCGAAAACACCATTTTTGGTGCTGTTAAAAATGCTATTAATCCCGATTTAGTTGGTGGTGGCTCTAGTGGTGGTTCTGCTGTAAATGTTGCCAAAGATTACACCGTGTTCTCTATTGGTGGCGATACGGGAGGTTCGGTGCGTCAACCAGCTGGCTACAACCATGTATATGGTTTAAAACCAACATACGGACGTATTTCTCGCTATGGATTAATGGCTTATGCATCATCCACAGACTGTGTTGGGCCTATTGCAAAATCTGTTGAAGATATTCGTTTGGTATTGAATGTGATGAGTGGAAAAGATGTTAAAGATCAAACCACTTACGCTTCCGCGGAAATTAGCGAAAGCAGTATTTCAAATTCAAGAGACATCAAAACCATTGGTTACTTTAAAAATTTCATTGAAAGTGAAGCGATTGACCCAGACATAAAAGCTGATTTTTTAGCGTCTATTGAAAAGATTAAAGCCAAAGGCATCAAAGTTAAAGAACTCGATTTCTTTAAATCTGACATCCTTGTGTCTACTTATTATACATTAGCCATGGCTGAAACTGCCTCTAACCTATCACGTTTAGATGGCAGCAATTATGGCAATCGTATTGAGGATAAAAATCTTAAAGAATCTTACGCCATCACCCGTTCTGAAAATTTTTCAGAAGAAACTAAACGAAGAATTGTTGGTGGAAATCAAGTTTTATCACAAGGATTTTCAGATGAAATCTATTTAAAAGGATTAGCATTACGCGATTCTATTTCAGAAAATTTCAAAAAAGATTTTGAAGAAGTTGATATTATCTTATCTCCTGTAACGCCAGCCACACCACCAAAAATTGGAGAAAGCTTAAAAGATCCATTAGCCATGTATTTAAGTGATGCCTATACCGTTGGTTTTAGCCTTGGGCAATTACCAACACTTACCATTCCGCAAGGCACAGAAACGGGCTTACAAATAACGGCAGCAAAAAATAATGACGAACTTGTTTTGAAGTTTGCTAACTTCTTAAAAGATACAATATAATGGATTTGGAACAATTAGACGCGGCTTTAAAAGCCCACGATTTAGAGTTAGTTATCGGATTAGAAACACATGTTAGATTAAACACAAAAACCAAGTTGTTCTGCTCTTGCCCTAACCAAGAAACAGACACGCCAAACCAAAATATATGTTCTGTTTGTACCGGACAAATGGGTGTTTTACCTGCCATTAATAAAGAAGCCATTACCAAGGCCATTTATTTTGGAAAAGCAGTAAATTCTTCGTTTGAAAATGACATTATTTCTTGGGATAGAAAACATTATGAATATCCGGATAACCCGAAGAATATTCAAATTACACAGTTTCATAACCCTATTATTCCAGACGGACAAGTATCGTGTTTTAGGAATGATGGTAGCCAATTTACGGTTAATTTAACGCAAGTTCATATTGAGGAAGATGCAGCTAAATTGATGCATGAAAAAACCATTTCGCTGGTCGATTTCAACAAAGCCGGCGTACCACTGATTGAAATTGTTACCGAACCTTGTATTCGCCATATTGAAGATGCTTCCATTTATGCGCAGTACATTCAACGTATTGTCCAAAATTTAAAAATTTCTGAAGCAAATCTTGAAAAAGGAGAATTTAAATCGGATGTTTCCGTATCGCTTCGCAAAAAACATAGTTATACTTTAAATCCTCGTACCGAAATCAAAAACTTGAACTCGTTTAAGTTTATGGTCGATGCCTTAAAAGAAGAAGTTGAAAAACAATTCAACTATTATATTGAAAATAAAGAATTCAGACCCGACCAAACCACGGTTTTATGGGACGCCGATTTAAAGCAAACCAAAACCATGCGTAAAAAGGAATTTGAAGCGGATTACCGCTTTATTTCAGAACCCGATTTGCCTTTAGTAAACATTAAAAGTGCCGTGGAATCGATTCATGTAGATACCAAAATGCTTCCCTTTGCCGTAGAATCTATTTTAATACATGGCGGCGTATTGCCACAAGATGCTAAGTTTTTCACGGCAGATTCGTTACGTTCTGAAACCTTCGTGGCCATTAATAACGAATTGAATGATGCTTCATTTGTTGCTAAAACCTTATCAAACAACATAAAACCTGAAGACTATTCCAAAATCGAAAACATTCAGGATTTTATAGAGATATTCAAATTATTCAAAGACGAAAAAGTAACGGTGGTATTGGTTCAAAATGCCATTAAATCGTTGTTGGATAATGCTCAATTTAACTATAAAACCTATTTTGAGGAAAATACGATTTCCGAAGAAAAAATTCAGGATGCCATTGCGAAAATCATTTCTGAGAATGAAGCCGTTGCCAACGATATTAAAGCTGGAAACCAAGGAAAAGAAGGGATTTTAGTTGGAAAGGTTTTGGGTGTTATTGGAAAAGGAGCGAATGGAAAAGTAATTCGTCAAATTATTTTAAATAAATTAAGCGAAGGGACAAGTCACGATTTGTCCGTTCCATTTTCTGAAGCAAATCCCGATTTGTCTGTGCCAATTTCGGAAGAAAGGGAAATACAAGAAGAATCGGTTCCTAAAATCCCCATCATCATAAAAGAGGAATACAGAACACATGTAATCACCGCTATTTCCGAAAGTAACATTTCTGAAAAAGTAACCTTTGCGGGTTGGGTATCGAGTGTTCGAGATCACGGGGAATTGATATTTATTGATTTACGTGATTCCAGTACAGAGATTTTCCAAGTGCGTTTGAGCAGGGAATCGTTTCCTAATTTAGATGAATTGGTGAAGTTAAAACCAGAATCGGTGATTACCGTTACGGGTACGATTGTTCAGCGTAAGGAAGATGATTATAATGCGGCTTTAAGGACTGGAAAAATAGAATTGGAAGCT
>Ga0210024_1000787_pt1 | contig 28810 bp, 33 predicted proteins | sample CryGeymeta201525_FD_183988 | JGI IMG/M metagenome (GOLD analysis project Ga0210024, IMG submission 183988) | Groundwater microbial communities from Crystal Geyser aquifers in Utah, USA - Crystal Geyser metaG 2015-25 (SPAdes) (version 2) | ecosystem: Environmental > Aquatic > Deep subsurface >...
AATCGTATTAAGACCATAAAGAGGCTGGCTTATGGCTATCGGAACATGGGTAACTTCCGGCTGAGGATATTGGTAACTAACTCCAAAGGAGCAGGGTCATAATTTTCACACTTATTGACGTAGAACCTTTCACATTATGTTCTTGTGCTAGCTTCACTACATAATTATTAGCGTCCTCGGCACTTTCAGCCTCGTAGACCACAGCGACAACATTGCTAGCTACTGACTTAAATTGCTCTACCAGTTCTGGAGTTGACGTTGCAACCAATTTTAACCTCGGTTTGCAAGCTCCATGCCCTTATTGAAGGCTAGCATATTGGCGTCGAGTTTCTCTTTAGGAACGCTTTCTCGCAGTATCCGTTCCAGCGATTCCTTATCTAAAGGTAGGATGCCAGAGCCAATCAGAGTACCAATGAGTATCATATTGGCGAAGACAGGGTCACCTAATTTCGCTGCTTCATCAGTAGCATCTATCAGCCATAATCTAGCTGATAATCCTTTGATAGCCTCCGCGACTTTATCCAGGCTTGGGTATTCCATTCCAACGGCATATACCAGCCTGGAGTTGGTTATGGTGATAACATCCGAGTTTCCGAATTGCTGCAATATTCGCAGGGTTTCCACCGGTTCCATGCCAAGGATAATATCAGCACGCCCATTAGGGATGAAAGGGCTATACTGGCTTTCCCGTGAGATTCTCAGATGGCTCATAACGCTGCCGCTCCGCTGGGATGCACCATATGTTTCCCCGATGGTCACGAAATAACCTTGTCTTACAAAGGCTTTACCGATAAGCAGTGAGATCATCACATTTCCCTGCCCACCAACACCGGCAATAATTAAATTGAGTGGGTCTTTCGTTAGCGTCTTCATAATCACACTGCCTCCTTAATAATAGCTTCCTGCGGGCATATGTCGGCACATATGCCACAGCCGGCACAGATAACTTCATCTATCTTAGCCTTTCCGGCATCCTTATCCCATATCAGTCCTGGGCAACTAAACGCGCTGGTACACAATCTATTACAGCCACATGCTTCCCCCAAGCACTTATCAGGGTCAACATGTACCTTGTAGAGAGGTTTCTTCTCCCTCCTTGCTCTCACCAACTCGCACTCGCGTCGCATTATTACCACTCTAGGGCCTCCGTTTTCAGCTATCATTTTTAGTAGCGTTGCTGTGGCATTCTCAAGGTCAAACGGGTCACAGACATCAACTTGCACTCCTAACGAATGGCATAAATCCTCTATATCTACAACTCTTGTTGTCTCTCCCATAGCGGTTATTCCTGTTCCAGGATGAGGCTGGAAGCCAGTCATAGCAGTGGCGCTATTATCTAAGATGACAAGGGTAAAATTCGAGTGGTTATAGACACCATTTATTAGTGCTGGAATTGTGGCATGAAAAAAAGTAGAATCACCGCACACAGCGAGCACTGGCTGGTTAAAGCCAAATTGTGCTAACTTTCCCAATCCATTAGCTACCCCAGCACCTGCTCCCATACAATACATTGTTCGCTCTTGAAAGAAGCCAGCAGGACCTATGGCCATGGAATAGCAGCCAATGTCACCGGTAACGAACCCGTCTCGTCCATCCAGCCTGAGTGCGTTTTTGATTGCCCAGAAAGTAGCCCGGTGAGGACAACCAGGACAGAAGGTCATAATTCGCAGTGGCATATAGGTAAAAGGAATTTCCGCGGCCTTCTTGCTGTATTCTGCCGGGCGAGATTCGTAGGTAATGTCCATTATCCTAGCTGTCGCTCCAATAACCATATTTGGGTTTAGCTCTCCGTAGGCATTTATATGCCCTGAGTGCTTACCATAGAATGTAGGATGAGGACTGGCAGGTGGCAGGTCAGCAATCATCTCCTTTATGCTTCCCTCCAGGAAGGGGTCAATTTCCTCGACCACCAGTATTTTCGGTGATTTGCTTAGATGTTTCTCGATGAGTTTTTGTGGTAACGGCCAGATAGTGCCCAGCTTCAAAATGCCCACTTTATTCTCCAAATTCAATGTCTTCACTGCCTCTAGAGAATACAGCCAGCAACTACCACAGGTTATGATTAATAATTCCGCCTCTTCCGGTCCTGTATACCAATTAAAGGGAGATGATTCGAATACTTCACGCGCCTTATCCAGTTTTACATGCAATTGCTGATGCAACCATGCGCTTGGGTATGGTATGAATTTGGTTAATGTGGGCGCAACGGGACATATGTTGTCGAAATGTGCCTTGTGCTCCTTTCTGGGCAATTCGCCCAGCTTTACATTGCCTCTGGCGTGAGCAATACGTGTCACGCTCCGTATTATGCAGATAGTATCCAATTCTTCTGCCAGGTCGAAGGCCCATTTTGTCATGTCCTTGGCTTCCTGGAAAGTGCCTGGTTCCAGAAGAGGGATATCCAGCCACTTAGCTATGTTTCTGGTGTCCTGCTCATTAGAGCTGGATATAGCCGATGGGTCGTCGCAACATACCAGGACCAATCCGGCACCTATGCCGCTCATGACAATATTGGCTAGAAAGTCGGAGGCAACACTCACGCCATTCTGTTTCATAGCGGCTATCGCTCTAATGCCAGCGAAGGAGGCACCAGCGGCAGATTCCAAGGCTACTTTCTCGTTTACAGACCATTCAGCGTAGAAATTCATTTTCTTAGCCACGGATGCCAGGCTCTCCATTATCTCCGTTGAAGGTGTCCCGGGATAGGCGGCAGCGAATCCTATTCCTGCCTCCAGTGCCCCTCGGGCAATGGCTTCGTTGCCAATTAAAAGCTCGGTAGTACCCGGAGCATCTATTCCAATACCCGCCATATTATTTGCCTCCTTAAAGTTACTATCTTCCTTTAGGCTAGGAGATTATCTATTATGCTCTCTTGCAGACCAACATAAAGTAGATTCTTCCTATCGCCACTCTTCGCGATGATTTCCTTCAGCGCTCGTTTCTTTTTAAGTAAAGATGCCTCCTTAAGATGGGCTAGATTCCCAGGGGGAAGGGTATTGACCTCAAGCTTCCCCTTTTTCTTAGCCATCTTCATCAGGTCAGCACCGACATCAGTACGGACAATAACGGTATTCCATCCCTCAATACCTTCCACTGAGCCTACTGAAATATCGGCAAACTCCGATGTCATATCCAGGCAGTAGGTGCAGGCAGGCATGATAAACTTCCTGATTTCATCCAGTGGAAATGAGATTTTGCCTGATGAAGTATACGCATCGAATCTATTTGCTGGGGGAGGGGGAATATCAAATTTAATCACCCGTGGTAAATCGAGATTTTCCAGTAAAAATTGATGGAATCCATTAAGTGACAACGCCCAGGTGCAGAACAACCCGACCACTAACTTCACATTGCCTATATTTATTCTGTTCTGTGGTGGCTCATTCCTCATCTTGCTCAACGCTAAGACCTGGCAGGGCATAGCCACTACCCCCATTCTCTCCGTACTATCCTTAGGAATATGGTTTAGAACCTCTAATACCGGGCAAGCCATATAATTGGAGCCAGCCCCTTGAAGTATCTCCTTCCTGCTTCGAGCCAGAAAAGCACTTGGTGTTTTATCATCGGACATTCTTGTCAGAATTGCACCATCAACAAGCCCTTCCTCCAATGCCAACGATAAGATTGCAGTTACCGTTCCTCCATATTGTGCTCTCCCTTTGATATTTGCATCTGTTGACCTTGCCATCAGAACTTCCTTGGTGATTCCCAGTTCAGCACTGCTATATGGCATTCCGAGAACTTGCTGGCTAATCGCATCCATGTCAGTGTAGGTTCGGGGACAGTACTGGTAGCATTGCCCTTCTGATAGGGTGCAATTGTCCAGAAGCACTATCCTGCCCTTATAGGAAACTAAGTAAGGACAACTGCCAGCGCATGCACCACATAGAGTGCATAATCCAGTATCTATAACCTCCGTGAGTAGCTCTTTAGAACCCTTGACTTTCATATCCATAGTTTGTTCCTTTCAGATGACTGACACTGCAGTCAAATTATATTGTATGCTATAGGATAGCATTTTATTTTAGCATATATCTTGCTTAAAAAGGCACGCTGGTGCTCTATAAAATGATAAAATACCGATGTATTTGGTACTCAGCAGCATATGCCGCTGATGCTTCTTTCTATTGAATTGGAAGAGTGAATGCGCCATGTGTTAACTCTTAGAAGGGGGATTTTGCTTTTTAGATTCCGGCTAAAGCTTGTAAGGAGGTGTCTTTATGAGTACCAGTGCCCATCCTTTGCTTAAGGCAAGCAAGGTCATGCTGATCGCTGGGGTTTACGATGTTTTATCGGCTAAGATTGCTCAGCGTGCTGGATTTTCTGCTGTGGTGTTGACTGGATATGGAGTATCAGCAAGCTACCTGGGTGAGCCTGATTTTGGGCTTTTAACTCAAAGTGAAATTCTGGATGTAGCCAGGCGTATAGTTCAGGCTGTGGATATTATGGTTACCGTAGATGCTGATACAGGTTACGGTGGTCCGTTAAACGTGCAGCGTATGGTTCGAGAATTGATAAAAATTGGGGCAGGCGGGGTGATACTTGAAGATCAACGGTGGCCAAAACGTTGTGGGCATATGCGAGGTAAAGAGGTTATTGGTGCAGAGGAACATGCCATGAAAATCCGTGCTGCCAAGGATGCTGCGGGTGAAACCACTTTCATTGTCACTGCTCGCACTGATGCCATCGCTACGCATGGTCTGGATGAGGCAATTAGAAGAGCTAAACTTTATAAGGAAGCTGGGGCTGATATATTGTTTGTAGAAGCTCCACGTAGTAAAGAAGAGCTGCGGCGTATTGGCAGGGAACTACCTCCACCTTTAGCGGTCAATATGATTGAGGGAGGGCTTACCCCTATATGTAGCCTGGAGGAGTTGTATGAAATGGGCTTTTTTGCCATTGGCTATGTGCTTACCGGTCTATTTGCTGCTGCAAAGGCTTTGGAAAGAGCGTTTATTACTCTAAGAGGCGAAGGAGAAAGCTCTTCTATCACCAGAGACTTAATGAGTTTTGAAGATTTCACCAGTATAGTTGGCCTGGGAAAACGCTATCAAGAGGATGAGAAATATAGGATAAAAAGCGAATTATGAAGCGAGTGCCGGGCTTGCCTTTCCCAAAATATAAGCAGCTCGGCTATTTATGCACAACGGAGCACCATGATAAGATAAACGAAAACAAAATTGAGGAGGTGAAAGATGCGTATAAATTAAAAAGCGCTGTAGACTATTTGCGGAAATAAGGAAAGAAAGGAGACAAAAAGGTGGAGAATATGAAGGTAGAGGATTTATTAGCTGTATCATCTAAGGGAATAGAGATGGGAAGCAAGTCAAGTGTTTGTGCTGCGTTTATTTTAGGTGCGCAGGCCATAACCATAATAGGGGGAATAGAGGGGAGAGCGTGGGGGCTGCTGGGGCTTGCCCTTGCGTTGATTGCAATTCAGCAGTTCCAAACGCGGTTTGCTATAGCACGAAATGTGCCAGCAATGCTGAAAATCGGGATAGCTATACTGGTTCTGGGCCTAGTTTTGCAAGCTTGTGTGCTGCTGGGAGTGCCGGGCTTCGTTTCGCAAGCTCCGCAATTTACCGAGATTATTCATCATCTTGCCCTGATAGCAGGAGTTTTTATGATGATTTCAGGGATTGCCGGAATTCAGGCTTCCAACACAGCGAAGGCAGTGATAAAAATGATAGGGGGTGCAGGAGCATCTTAAGGGAGGATTTGTAAGGTTTTATCGTTTATGATAGTTGGAAGTGCTATCCAAGTTTAAACAAGGTGTTTTTAGCATACTAAAAACAGCCACATCTTTTTAGTTTCCGTATGGTTAGTAAAATAAGGGGGAGGTTAATATGAACTATAAAAAGGTTACTGACGAAGTTATCCGGAGACTCAAGGAGATAGTTGGGGATGAAAATGTCCTCTGTGAACATCTTATGGATTATGGGCACGATGAGACGCATATATTGGACTGGGTGCCTCCCGAAGTTGTTGTGAAACCGAAAAACAGAACGGAGGTATCTGAGATATTAAAACTCGCTAACCGGGAAATAATTCCTGTCACTCCCAGGGGTGGTGGAACAGGACTGTCCGGTGGCGCAGTCCCCATTTATGGTGGGATTCTCCTTTCGTTGGAACGAATGAATAGAATCCTGGAGATAGATGAGGATAATTTCGTGGCTGTAGTTGAGCCTGGCGTTATCTTAGCTGAGTTATACAAAGCTGTGGAGGATAGAGGGCTTTACTATCCTATTTATCCAGAAGAGGAGAGTGCCACCATCGGGGGGAATGTCGCCACGAATGCTGCCGGTATGAAGGCAGTGAAATATGGTGTTACCAGGAATTATATCATGGGGTTGGAGGCCGTGCTTCCAAACGGCACCGTAATAGAGACAGGTGGGAAATATGTAAAGAATTCCACTGGCTATAATCTGGCTCAACTTCTAGTAGGCTCTGAGGGAACCCTGGCTGTGGTAACCAAAATTATACTGAGGTTAATCAAGAGGCCAAAGAAGAGATGTTATCTAATTCCCACTTTTGAATCTCTTGGAGATGCCATAAGCACTGTCCCAAAGATACTCAAAGAGGGCATAGTCCCGGTCGCCATTGAATTCATGTCGGGCATTGCCATGCAGTTGTGCCAGAATTACACGGGCATAAAACTTCCTATCCCAGAAGCGCCGAATTACCTTATTATAATTATTGAATCAGACAGTGAATTGGAATTGAAGAATCTTACCGAGCGAGTTAACGCTATCTGCTTAAATAATGGTGCCTCCGATGTTTTCATCGTGGACACGGAGAGGGATATGAAGAAGGTATCTGAGGTTAGAGCAAAGCTGCACTTTGCCGTGAAATCGTTAGGATTGGAAGATATCGGCGATGCCGTAGTTCCGAGGAGTAAGATTCCTGAATTCATGAACATGTTGGGTGAAATAACGCGGAAGCATGGTATTCTGGTGAGCGGTAGCGGGCACGCTGGCGACGGGAATGTGCACTTCAGCGTCATCGCCTTTGGTACGCCAAAAGAGGAGTTCAACCGTAAATTGCCTGAAATTTTGGAGGATGTATTTAGAGGAAGTGTATCGCTAGGAGGTACCATCTCTGGCGAGCATGGAATTGGCGTCGCCAAGAAGAAATATGTTCCTATTGCGATAAAACAAGAGCAGATAGAACTCATGAGAAACATAAAAAGGGTTTTTGACCCAAACTGTATCTTGAACCCGGGAAAGATTTTTGATTAGCAGGATGATTTTAGGCATCGATGAGGCGGGTAGAGGCTGTGTGATTGGTCCGCTGGTTATCTGTGGCTTATTGGCAAGTAAGGAAACCATAGAGCGGTTTCAAGAAATAGGCGTTCGGGATTCTAAGCAGCTAAGCCGAAAAAAGCGTGAGCAGCTTGGTACTGAGATAGCGAGCCTGGCAGAAGATTTTATGCTTATCAAAATAAGCCCTGGTGAGATAGATGTATGCTTGTGGAGGCATGGGCTTAATTCGCTGGAGGCGGCGAAAACCGCCGAAATGATAAACCATCTGAAGCCAGCTGTTGCCTATATTGATGCTCCCGGTAAGGGGGCACGGGGCTATGCAAGGTTAATTAATTCCGCAATTCATGTCAGAATTCCAATCATAGCGGAGAACTTTGCTGACCGGAATTATCCTGTGGTGAGCGCTGCCTCTATACTGGCTAAAGTCCATAGAGACGCAGTGATACAGGAATTACATGGTGAATATGGTGACTTTGGCTCCGGTTATCCCTCGGATAGGAAAACGAGGGAATTTCTCAGGCATTGCTATCAACGAGAGGGAAAGTTCCCCGACATAGTTAGAACTGGGTGGGCGACGGTTAGGAAGATAACCGCTCCCAGGCAGGCTGATCTAGCTCACATAGATGAGTGACTCGTACATCGTTATAACGTTGAAGAGTGGCAACTGTCATTGCGAGCGAAGCGTGGCAATCTCAGGAAAGCAAAACTCAAAAATCAAGGTGCAAAATGAGGAAGATTTTTATATTTTAATTTGTCATTTTGACTTTTTATGTTTGATTTTTGATATTGTTCATCCGTCTAAAACTAACCAAAGACGAACTGTTTGATTGCTTCGAAGTAACGCTCCATTCCCACTAGCATTATATCGTTGTGCTCTGCGTTGGGAATAATAACCAGGTTCTTGTTGCTGGAGGCGGCGTTATCAAACAAAGCTTTGCCTTCAGTGGAGGGGATAAGGCTATCATACTCGCCGTGGATAATGAGCGTTGGTATGGTGATGGTTCGCATCTTGACGAGGTTGGGAAATTCGGCATCCGCTATACCCAGTGATTCAGCGGGGAATCCCAGGTGCAAAAGGAGGTTAATAACGCTGGCGAAGCCGCTCTCGATAATGAGCCCCTTTAATTGCTTCTGGTAGCGTTGGGCTATTTCGATGGCGGAAGCGCTTCCCAGAGAGCGACCCATCGCAAAGATATCGTTGCTGTAGTGGTTTTCGTTCAGGATGTCGACGAATGCCTTAAACATCACCGGAGCATCTGAAATCATATTGCTGAAGGTAGGTCTACCCCGGCTTGCGCCATAGCCTCGATAGTCTGCCACAAATAGGTTAATACCCAGTTGGTTATATATCGGGGCGATGTAGTTATAGTCACTGACCACCTCGCCATTGCCATGGAAGTAGATAATAGAGGGTGCTCTCTGGCTATGGACATAAAAGCGACAAGAAACGGAGACATCCCTCTCTACCGGAATAAGATAGTCGCTGGCATTGGCAGGCGCTGTGCTGAAATCCTTCCTGGGGTAAAAGATGAAGGAAAGGACCATAGGCTGATCCAGGATGGAATAATCAGCTTGCTCAGTCATATTTTCCTTTTAGATTGATTTTAGCATGTAGTGATAACATAAATCCAAATAAGAGGATTTATTAGAATATTAAGTATACGTTTCTATTTGAAGTTGGGTGAAGGTATAATTGAGAACTATTCCAAAATTATGGGGTCTATAATATGTTGAATAAGAGGAGGAAACAGTATGGAAATTAAGAAAGTGGGGGTGGTTGGTTGTGGGTTTATGGGTTCTGGTATTACTCAGGTCTGCGCTCAATCAGGCTATCAGGTGGTAGTATCAGAAGTAAATGATGAGCTTTTGAATAAAGGGCTGACCACAATTGATTATTATCTCACTAGAAGCGTACTGAAGGGCAAGATATCTCAGCTGGATAAGGACTCTGCCCTGGCTCGTATCAAGGGCACTACTAATACCAAAGATTTCAGCGACTGTGACCTGGTGATAGAAGTTGTTCCTGAGAATATTGATTTAAAGAAAGAGGTATTCGTCAAGGTTGATAAAATATGCCCTGAGCGTACCACCCTGGCTAGCAATACCTCTTGTATATCTATTTTTGAGTTAGCTAAGGTAACCAACAGGCCTGAAAAGGTATTAGGTATGCACTTCCTTTCGCCGGTACCGCCCAGCAAGTTACTGGAAATTGTCAGGTCTGCTGCTACCAACGATGAGACCCTCGAGAGCGGTAAGAAATTTGGTGAATCCCTGGGGAAGGACGTCATTGTTGCCAAAGATGTCCCACCGTTTATTTTCAATCGTCTGTTGATGGCATTAGAAGGCACAGCCATCCAGATGTTGGAAGAAGGCATTGCCACCAAAGAGGATATTGATAAGAGTATGACCTTGGGGTTGTATCATCCCATAGGGCCAATAGCTCTATTAGACTTTAATGGTATCGATGTTGCCTATAAGGTATGCCAGGCTATGTATGAGCAAACTAAGGACCCTCAATATGCTCCATCTCCTTTGATAAAAAAGATGGTTGAGACCGGGCGGCTGGGACGTAAGACAGGGAAGGGATTCTATGACTACAAGTGAAATTCCTAGCGTTGGGGGGGCTTCTATTTGAGGTTGGTTGAAAGGTATAATGAACGCAAGCTTACTCGTATGGGTAGAGCGTGCGGATATTCCGGGAGGCTTAGGTGAGAATAGCGAATAGAGCCCCCTGAAAGGTAAGAAATATCCGCTCTACATCTTGATTTGACCTCTTTGCTCTCTCCATCTTGACTCTCCTAGACTGTATTTGAGTTGATGGTAGAGTAGCGAGAAGTATTAGGCACAAATAGACAATAATAGAAAGATATTGACACCTGCCCAGAATGCCCTTACAATTCGAAATAATTGGGGTAAAAGACGACATATTGTTTTGGCAAGCTGGAGGTGAGAACTAACTCAGAATGGGAGCTTATATTCTCATAGCAATAGGCATTATCCTTGCACTGGTTGGCCTTTTCCTCGTGCTAGTTGCTATTCATCATTTCCGCGAGAAAGAGAGGCTAAACAAATTATTCGGTCTCGATAGGATGGTATCATCTCTTGGGTTTAGGGGTCGCCTTTGGATGCGCCTGAAGCTGTTTTTCCAAGAGTCGCCAGGGGCGTATATTTGGAGGCCCCTTTTTATTGGTCTTATTTTAATCGGTGGTGGTCTTTACCTTGTGCTTACTTTTATAACGCACGTATAGCTTGAAGTAAGAAACTTAATTATGGAGTGAATGGTGGTAGTCTAGAGAGAAGGTGAGAGTAGCGAATAGAGCCTCTTATATAGTCGCTGGTCTGTCTTGGTTGCTAGCCACCATTGGCTGGATAAAATATAACCCTGGAGCTCCACTTTTGGGGATTCTCCTTCAGGGCTTGGTTTTCAATGTCATTGGGGCTGCTATTGCTGGTGGAATTACTTATGGCATCGGTTATGGCATAGCTCGCTTAGTTTACAAAATACGAGGAATCAGGGTAGGGGATGTCATTGCCAAAGCTAAGCAAGATAATTGGCAACCATAGAGGAGGCTGACATCAGGAACAAACCTAAATTATATTTAATACTTCTTTTAGGATTAGCTCTCCTATTAGCTAGTTCAACCATTAGTTGCGGTCAAAATCCACGATATATTTATGAAAATGGCGCCGTAGTAGTTAGGGGAGATGGAGAACCAATTGAGTTGATAAATAATCCTAACGCCATTAATCCTACCTACGCCGAGCTAGTAGCCTTCATCAAAGAAGATTCCACAGATGAGCACCCTTACACAAATGGGTCCTTCTTCCCCGTTAGTCTCTTATATGTCTGTAGTGATTTTGCTGAGGATGTGCATAACAATGCTGAAGCAGCCGGAATTAGAGCAGCTTGGGTAGGCATAGACTTTGAGGGAAATGATGATGGACATGCCTTAAATGCCTTTGAGACCACAGATAAAGGATTGGTATATATTGACTGCACAGGAAGAGAGTTTTTCCCTTCGTTACGGAAATATAATGCCACTAGCTGGGATAAGGTAGCATACGTGGAAGTAGGCAAAGAATATGGAGTCATAGATATAGCCAAAGCTAAGTCACCATCATATAGCTTCTATGAAGAATACAAACAGAAATGGCAAGAATATGAAGAGCTGTTAACTGATTTCAATGATGAGGTTATACAATTCAATCAAGAAGTCAACAAATATGGAAAGCTGCTAAATGAATACAATGATGAGGTTGCGGAATACAACAACGAATACAGCGAATATAAGAGGTGCATGGCATTGGGGGGTCCTTGGCGTGAGGCTGCTGACGCCAGTGCAATAGGGTTCTTTATCCAATATGGAAGAACATTTGAAGCAGAGAGGGAATATCTAGAAAAGCAAGGCTCGGCTCTAAAGGAATGGCGTGAAGAGCTGAGGGATTGCGAGGCAAAGCTAGAGGAGAAAGGCGAAATAGTAAATCAGCTAGGTGAAGAACTTGGGGACTTCTGGTTTGAGCCATTGGGCATTGTTAGAGAAGCACAGATTCACTGGTGAAGAGCAAGATGAAGAGGTGAACTTATTATGAGCAAAAAGATTGGCATAACATTAGGTGTAATCACACTAGTTGCTGCTTTGGTCATCTGCCTTGCCCCTCTCAAGGGGGTGGCTTACACAGTCACAGTTGATTACGAAGATACGGAGACTTACTATGTGGATGAGCCTTACGAGGAGCTTCAGGATGTTACTGAGGCTTTAAAATATCAATACCTTGGTTTTGGCTCTGGAGGCTATACTAAACTTGATGGTAACTATGTCTGCGGTCCTCATTACAAGTTAATGAATAGAGCTGAAGTTGCTGGGCATTTTACTCTCCGCCTCACTTTATACAGTATAGAGAAAGACAAGTATCTTGACCTTCAGTGGGAATACCCCCACGGATTTCCTGAAGAGGTCATAGAATCAGAGTTTGAGAAGCTCATTGTTGAGAAAGTTCTCTACCTTGAACCAGGTGAGATAGGTGAGGCAGCATGGTCATTAAAGGAGCTTATTGGTAAAGATTGCACGGAAATTGAGCATAGCGAGGATTGGAAGGTTCTTCCAGAAGAAATAGTGAAGCAAAAGATGATAACCAAATACAGGCAAGTAGAGAAACAAAGAACAGTAACAAAACAGCGTCAAGAAACTCGCTACAAGAAGATGACTGTGCTTGATTACTTGCTACATTACTAAATTCGGAGAGCCAGATTTGCCCTCAATGGATGCTTTGTCCTCATGTCTTCGGACATGATTTAGATCACCTGTCAGGCTTTCGGTAGAACTTCAAGATACCCTCAACCTTAACCACCTTGGTTTACCCCAGCACCATTTGAAGGCGTACTTTGTGCGTTGGGAAACCGTAAAAAGAAACAGCCCCTTCATATGAAGGGACTGTCGGACCAGGGTTACTCGCCCTGGTGCTGTAGCTAAGTGTATAATACATAAATTCCTAGTTTTTGTCAAGCAGATTTTGGAGTAGTTAGTGGAACGTGTAATTAGCTATGTGGACGGCTTTAATCTTTACTTTGGACTAAAATCCAAGGATTGGCGGCGATACTATTGGTTGAATATTCAATTGCTAGTGCAGAATCTTTTAAAGCCAAACCAAAGGTTACTTCTCACAAAATATTTCACCTCAAGAGTTACACTCTCTCCAGATAAGCAGAGGCGACAATCAACCTTTATCGAGGCTCTTGAAACGCTCAGCGATTTTCAGATTTCCTATGGGAAGTACCAACTCAATCCTCGCCAATGTCGTAATTGTGGCTTTCAGGACAAAGTGCCTAACGAAAAAATGACAGATGTAAACATTGCTGTCGAAATGCTCAAGGATGCCTATCAGGATAAATTCGATATCGCTTTACTTATCTCAGCAGATAGTGATTTAGTCCCTCCGGTCAAAGCAGTGAGAGAATTGTTCCCCAACAAACAAATAATCACCGCATTTCCTCCAAATCGTAGGTCTGCTGATTTGGCTAATTCTGTTAATAAAACCCTTATTATTAGACGTAGAACGATTGCTAAAAGCCTTTTCCCGAAAGAGGTAAAGAAACAAGATGGCTATATCTTACGGTGCCCATCTTCGTGGAAGTAAAAGATGAAAGCACAGCCCTGATTTAGGCTACCTCAAGTCTCCGGTAAAGCCTCAAACCACCCTCAACCTTACCCACCCTGCGCCCTGCCAATCACAGGGATTCCGCTACAACCTGGGAAATATCCTTAACGGCTAGCTTGCTTTCTAAATTCTCTACTTTTACGGCATCCTGGAGCATGGTCATGCAACTGGGACAGGCAACTGCCAGAATATCAGCTCCAGTTTCGTAAGCTTCCCTGACTCTAATCCTGCTGGGACTTTCTTCGCTTCCTCCCAGGAGATCGGTAACAAAATTACCGCTCCCCCCACCACAGCAGAAAGAATTTTCCCTGTTTCGTTCCATTTCCAGTAATTCGATTCCGGGGATGCTTTGCAAAACTTCCCGCGGCTCGCCGTATATTTTGTTATATCTTCCCAGGAAGCAAGGGTCATGATAGGTAACTTTAATCTTGTTCCGGGATGGTCTTATCTTATTTTCCCGGAGCAGACCACACAGGAGTTGAGTGTAATGAGACACTTCAAAATAGGCGTTACTGACCAGAGGATAGTTATTTTTCATCGCATTATATGCGTGTGGTGAAAGTGTAACCACCTTTTTAACACCAAGCTCTTTGAACTTCTGGATATTCCTCTCAGCCAATACTTGAAACAACTCCTTTTCTCCAAGCAGATATACTTCGTTGCCACAACAATTCTCATCATTACCGAGGATTCCGAAGGATATTCCCGCTTCGCTTAGCAACCTGGCGACGCTCCTGGCCATTCTTCGTCCAAATTCATCATATGAGCCGAGACATCCGACATAGAACAGATATTCATCACCCGGTTGATATCTTTTTATTCCATTTGCCCAGGCATCTCTTTTACCCCTCTCCTTCAATGGATTTCCAAGCCGGTAAACATCCTCTAGGAAGCTGGTTACACGGGGCGGTATTCTACCTTTCTCCTTCTCCATCATGTCACTTCTGGCGGCTACTATCCAATCAACGATGTCACTGGAAAACTTCATTGGGCACTGTTCAACGCAGTTTTTACAGGTTGTGCAGGAATATAAAATCTCGGCAAGGTGCTCCGACCACTCAATTTCACCCTTTAGCCAGGCGTAAATAAGCCATAATCTTCCACTTGTGGAATAGGTATCAAAGCGGAACCTGGCATAGGAAGGACAGTTAAAGTCTGAGTAATCAGAGGGAAACTTACAATATCCGCACCTGAAGCATCTATGGATTTGCTTGGTATAGTCTGTCAAGGTTAAGCCTCCCAGTTCCCGGGATTCATGATTCCGTTGGGGTCTAACAGTTCTTTTATCTTCTTCATAATTTTCAACGTATTGGGGTCCATCCTTTCAATTATCATTTTTTGTTCTTCTATGGTTGGCTTCCACATCATTCCTCCTTGCTCTACGGTGAACTCAGCCGCTTCACGTAAGGCTTTCCTAATCCTGTCCATTTCATCAGGGTCAGCGCGATTAAAAGTAAAAGCAAAGGCATACATCATACAATGCCCTCCTGCGATGACACGTGATGTGGCTGAATAGGATAGGTTGTACTTTGAAACAAGCTCTTTCTGTTTTGTAATAAACTCTGGATATTTCTCGAGGGGAATAATCGGTCCGCTATATTCAAATCCACCGCCCTTTCTGACATCGGCAAATCTGACTACATCCCTTGATGGCATCTCCAGAAGGGGCGGCTTCATATCCGCCGGGACGGATAAAAATCCACCATCTCTGCTCTCAAAAATGTCCCAAAGTGCATCCCATATGATCTTCCTCTTAAAATCGAGTTCTTCATCCGAGTCCCCAGTTATAATTATCAGTATGTAGATATTTCCTTTCATTCTTGGAGGTAGTGGCTGCTCATTCACAACTATGTCCTCCGTCATTTCGGTATGAGTTAATTTAAGGATGATATCGGGAACCAGTTCTATCTTGTCTGTTAGGAATACCATGACATCCCTCATTTTCTTGCAGGGATAGAGCCTCAATCCCAACTTGGTGATGATGCCTGTGGTACCAAACCAGCCCAAGAAGAGTCCACTTAGATCAGGCCACGGAGCCCCCTTTGAGAACCAATGTTGTGAAGATATGGAATGCGAGCCAATTCGGCAAATCTCCCCTGTTGGCAACACGACTTCCAGGCCGCTAACCATGTCGGAATTAAAGCCGTATTGTTGGGTCAAACGCCCCTGCCCATGTATTACTGCGTTACCTACCACTGTAGATATTGCTGGCGAGTCGGGTATACTATGTCTTAACTTGGGATGGTGCTTCTTTAGATAGTTTTGCAACATACCATGCGTAACACCACCCTCAACAACGACATATCGGCTTTTCTCATTTACCTCTAATATCTTTCCCATCCTTTTCATGTCTATTACAATTCCACCCTTTTGTGGAATAACCAAGCCAGTTAATGCCAGACCGCCTCCCTTGGGAACTATTGGTATCTTCTCCTTGTTTGCAAGCTTGACTATCTGTTGCACCTCCTCAGTTGTCTCAGGCATAACCACATAATCTGGCTCATGTGGTGGAGTTAGACCAGGATCGCATCCATAAAAATAACGCTCTTCCTTATGATTGGAAACATGCTGCTCACCAACTATTTCAGCCAGAAGATTATAAATGTCAATCATAGTGTCACACCCCCGGTGCTGTCTTTTCACCAATTGCCATTTTGCATAAGTCAATTATGTGGATTGGCTTAAGCCCCCTTTTGCTAACCTTATCACCGATACTTAGGTAGCACATGGGGCAGTTAAACACACAATATTCAGCTCCAGCTTTTACCATGTCCTCCAGATTCCTCTTTTGCACATCATCGGCGATCTTGTACCCTTGTCCCATCCTGATGACTTCTGCACAACATAAGGCATTTTCTCCCACATATTCCCGTTTCACCCTATGAGCGCCTATTAGGTTAAATATGTCATCCACAAAATGCTGTGTCTTCGGGGAAAGCCGATTTGAGCAGGGCCGCTGGTAAGCTAATTTAACATTCAGCGGCTTTATTTCATCCTTGAGTTCCTTTAGCTTTTCATATAGATACTCAAAATAATGGGTAGTTTTAAATGGCACTTTCATGCCGTAGGCTGGTGCCAGTGAGTTAAATGTCCCATAACATTCATCATGGAGACATATAAGTTCCTTAATCCCTAGCTTTGCGATATTTTCTATTACTTTGGGCAACCTGTCTTTTATCACTGACATTTTGGCATAATGTAAAAAAACAGCGTTGCAGAAAAACTCCTCACCCATAATATAAGACGACGCGATGCCATCAAAAAGCTTTCCTGTAGCCCATAATGGAAATATGGGAATAAAACAAAATGACAGTGCCCTTTCCTTAACTTTACCTACCGTGAATCTTCCTCTTGGTTCGCATTGATTGATCCACATAGTAGCGATGGATCTAGGTGCCGGTAATATTCCCCTTCCCTCCTGCCGCTCAACGATCAAGTAAAATGGATGATTTCCCATTTTGCAGTACTCTTCACAGGCATAACATGTGACGCAGTCATGCAGCACAAAAGAATCCTCGCCGTTGATTATCTTCTGCATTTCTGTCTTTGCCTTATCCTTGTCCAGGCGCAGATATTGGCATTTGACAAGGCAATCCTGAGTCTTGCAGGCAATGCATTTCGCCGGGTCAAAATTCAATTGAAGCATCTTATTTTATTACCTCTTAGAAGTTTATCTTGTTGGAGTAATTGCTGATAAGAAAGTTCTCACATAAGAGGAATGATATCCATCCAGCACAAGGGTTTGCCCGGTTATGTAGCTTGAAGCCTCAGAGGCTAGGAAAAGAACAGCACCAACCATTTCCTCAGGCTCAGCTATTCGCCCTAGAGCTGTGCTATCTTCAACCTTCTCACGAATCTCGGAGGTGCTCCATAGCAGAGAGGAAAGCTTGGTCTTCACGACACCTGGGGCAATTGCGTTTACCCTGATATTGTATTGCCCCCATTCCTGAGCAAGTACCTGCGTAAGCATAATGACGCCTGCCTTACTTATTGAGTAAACTCCTAATCCTATGTCAGGATGAATTCCGGCTGTTGAGGCAACATTGATGATGCTTCCACCACCTTTATCGCGCATTATTTTGCCCACTGCCTGACTTAAGAAAAAATAACCTTTGAGGTTTAGCCCCATAGTTACATCCCAGACTCCCTCTTCAACATCGAACACCGAGCCAAATGTGGGATTGGTGCCAGCGTTATTCACCAGGATATCAATATGGCCAAATTCGTCCATCGCTTTTTTAACCAGGTTATCGATCTCGGGGAGGTGGCGAACATTGGCTGATACCGGAAGGGCTTTCCTTCCCATACCGGTTATCTCCTGAGCTACCTTTTCTAAATCTGGTAATTTACGGCTGGCAAGCACTATATCACTACCTGCCTCTGCCAGCCCTAAGGCGATGCTTCGACCGATTCCCCGACTTCCACCGGTGACTAAGGCTACCTTTCCGGGAAGATGAAACTTGTCCAGAAATGACTCCCTTTTACTGTCGTCCATAATACTACTCCTTATAGTGATACTGCGATAAGCATGCCGACAGTCTAGGCCTTGCCATACATCTCTCGAAATCGCTCCAGCATCTTTCTGGGGGTTACGGTAGGTCTTTCATATTTAGGAAGCTCTTTTTCTATGCCAAACAGGTATTTCGCTATGTTCTTCAAAGGCTCGAGGTCATACCTTCCCATCATAGTGATGACTTCCATCTGAGGAGAGCCACCGCCATGCAATCCTGCCACTTGCATTACCCCAGCTACCTCAGAGACTATCATACCCTCTATACCCCGAAAACACCGGTGTTGATTTTCGGCAGATATTTTGGGATTCCTCATCAAGTATTTATTTGCCAGCTTTCCCGTTTCTTTGGAGAAGAATTCCTCCTCGAAGGGCAAGGTGGCACACAAACCTCCAGCGAGGTCAGCGACGATTTTAAACTCGTTATAAATTTCCTCTCCAGCAAGCTTCCTGCCAGCATTAGTTAAGATTTCATCGGGTATCCATGTTCCAGACGACGATTTTTCAGCCCGGTAGGCACTCATTTGACCTGCCGCAAAAACAAGCTCTGCCGTGGTTATCATATGACATAGTTTGTCCCTCACGTGGCTTGTCCTTTCAATCCCATTGTATTCTGCGACAAGTGCTGCAGCACTGGCTAGAACTTCCGATACCGCAGGCTTACAACCGGTATATGAATGACGGTGGTAATGGGCAAAAAGCAAAGCAAGGAAACCAGCGAAGGGCGTTTGTCTTGGGTCAGCTTTCCCGTCCATGAAGACCCTTTCCCGGGGGACAAAGACATCGTCAAAGATGGTAAACGATTCCGCATCGCCCATTTCTGCACCAGGAGCCTGTCCGTATTTCACCTTATGCATACGCGTTGGCCTAACAAGCATTTTTACTCCTTCCCAGTCGGCTGGGATGGCGAAGGCAACAGCGTAGTCATTATCCTTATCAGTCATGAATCTTGTAGGTATAGCTATAATCTCATCACTCACTGGGGCAGTTGTGTTATCAATCTTGGCACCCCTGACCACGATTCCATCGGGTCTGCTTTCTACAATCCTGAGATAAAGGTCAGGGTCAACTTGCTCATGAGGTCTTTTTAATCTGTCGCCTTTGGTGTCGGTCTGAGCACAATTGGCACATATGTCGTTGTCCTGCCAATATCTAAGATACTTCAAGAAGTTTTGATTGGTATCTGTGCCTAAGAACTGGTCCATCTCATAGGTAACCACAGAGAGGGCATTCATAACATCTATTCCCATACACCTCATAATACAGCCTCCAACCCTGTGGCAAAGGAGCCTGGGCATCCGCTGTTTCTTTAGAAGGTCGTCCACGCTTTGATGGATGTGAGTAAACCTGTTTATCTTCTCCCCCGTTAAGTGTGATGTTGCAGTGCATAGGTCTTCCCACTCAGGGTCATTGGCACGGTCATATGTCTCCCGTATGATGCGCAATTGTCCAGAAAGTCTCTCATCATCCCTGGTCACTTTCTCTCCAGCGATATAGAGATTCTTCCTCATCTTCTTGATTCTGCTGAAGTAATCGTTGTAAGTCTTAATAGCCATTTTCCCTCCTTTTTAGCTTTTAAAGCCAAAGATTTTCGCAGCGTTTTCTCCAAGTACCGCGTCTATTTCTTCTTTTGTAAACTTAATGCCGTCAGGTGCATTCTCAGGGAGCTCCTTTATCATGTTAAGCCAGTCTTTCATAGGGATTACAGCCTCCAATACGGGATTGTCTGTTCCCCAAAGGAACTTTGATGCAGCAGCCTCATCAAAGGCTGCTCTTAGCATATGGCAAAACTCCGCAAAGTTCCTCCTTGCTGTTACCTGTTGACCTGAGAAATCGGCATATAAGGTGGTTGCCTTGGCAGATATCAGGTTAACCATCTCGTGCCACCAGCAGAAGCCCAGATGAGCACCTATGACTGTAAGTCTTGGGAAATCACTTACTATGCTATCCAGGTAGACAGGCCTGGCATATTTACTTTTCAAGGGTTTTGAAATGGGCCCTAGATGGGAAAGCAAGGGGATATTCAACTCCTGAGCCTTCTCCAGTACCTTATATGACTCCTTACTATCAGGACAAAAGCCTGCTGTGGGATGATATTTAAGACCCCGGCATCCGTAGTCGTTCACCGCTCTGTCCAGAATATCAACTGCGTCAGCCCTGCGCGGGTCAACCCCGGCAAATGCAACAACTCTATCGGGATACTTCTTTGCTAAAGAGCCATAGAATTGATTGATCTCGTCCACTGTTTTCTCTGCCTCTCCTATCCCATATCCCCAATCAAGGGCCATAATGAAGGCCCTGTCCACTCCAGATGCGTCCATGTTTGCTATCAGCTTAGAGCCATCAGCATCCATCATTGGGTCCATGATGCCCTTCTTTACTTGCTCTACTGTAGGAGAACCTAGTTTGTTCTTCCTAAAAAAATCTATGGCGATTTCAGCCAGTTCGTTCCAGTAATTATCCGATATAATGTCCCATGTCCAAACATGACAATGCGCATCTATAATCATTTTTTTCTCCTTTTAAATTTCTTAGTATCGGTTTGACTTCGATCTACTGGCAAATATATCCCCCAGATACCTTCAGTGTCAACATACAATGTAGAGCGAATTGTATAATCTTGCGGGGACTATGGGGTGTGGGTGAAGCCGAACTTGGGTGGTTGCTGGGTGGGTGGTGAGGGGAATCATCCAGAGTTGATGCTGTTATAATTTATGTTATATCTCTGAGGTGGGGGTATCATCCTAATTCAATCTATATGTATCAATCTCTGTTCTTCAAACAAATGTCTTGAATATAAGGTAAATGCCTCCACCAATTAATGCAAGACCAATAAGTAACACCAAAGGCACTCTAGTTGGGTCACGCAGACATTTAGCTAACCATGGGTCTCCTGTTTGCCTATAGGACAATATACCCTCTACAGCAACACGAAGGGCAGAAATACCTATCAGGATAAGAATAATGCTTCCTACTACTTTGATTATTGTCATACTCCAATACCTCCGTCAGAAGCCTATAATAAAGCTTTCACGCTTTTAGTATAGCTTCATTTCCCAATTATGTTCACCACGAGCTATTATAACACTCCGACCTATACACTCAAGAAGACTCTAATACTATGGGTAGCATGTCTTCTATCTGAGGTTGGTTGGGGGGTATAATGAAAGCCGAAGATGGGAAGGTAGGCTATGTTTTGTAGAAATTGTGGTAAGGAACTGCTAGGGAGTCCTGAAATTTGTCCTAATTGTGGGGCTGAGCCGATGGGTGGCACTGGCTTCTGTCCTAACTGTGGTGCGCCAACAACCGAGCTAAGTGTGATATGTCCTAAATGTGGTGTTCGACTGGAATGGAGGGTATACACAACACGGCGAGAGATAAGCTGGTTTGAAAGGCACCTAAACTGGACTGTTGTAATAGCGGGGATGGCTTCAGAAGTCCTCGCCTTTATAGTTATTATACTGGTAGACCCCTTTGTTCCAGACGAGGTAGTGGCAGGGCTTTGGGTTGTGATTTACCTATTAGTCGTATTGGCTGTGGGTGGGTGGGCACTCAGGAAGAAGAATAGAAGTTTAGCATGGCTGTTGATACTCTTTGTTCCTTTTGGATGGATTGTTTTCTTATGCTTGAAAAACCGAGCGACTCCAAAATATGACCATATAGAAGGACACATAGGATAGGATAAGATGTGAAGACCCTCCAAATCAAAAACTGGTAACCTTCCTGATTTAGCCCACATAATTGCTAAGCTACCTATAGCCTTTCTATTTGAGGTTATCTGGGGGTATAATTGAGGTAAATACAAACCCAGCCAGCGGATTTGGAAAGGAGGGTAGAGTGGAAACAATGCAACAAGAGGAGGTGAAGCGTGATGCCCAATAAGTATGGCGTGCGAATATATGCCATGCCGGATTCAGACGTAATTCTAATTAAACAAACCGTTAAGAGACCCGAGAGCCCACGCTATGTCGTTGATACTTTAGAAGACGGGACGCACCGAGAGAAACATATAGGTGTGGACGACAGTGCGAGTATTGCAGATGCCGTTCGGGCAGCACTGAGGGGAAAATTAGGGGGCAAATGATGTGAAACCGCTGCTACTGTATTTGCTATTAGCTATTCTTGGGGTTGCAGTGCCAGGTGCGCTAATAGGTTGGATAGCGGGATTCTTTGAGGTGCATCTTATTGCAGCTATAGGGTGGGGATTGTTTATTTTTTTTACTTACCCACGTTCTAGGGTAAGGTGGGCGGGAGGGGCAGACGCGTTTACCTACTTCTTGGCCTTTGTTGGAGGGTGTATAGGGGGACTGGTTGCTTACTTTGCGGGCGAACTTTTACATTAGGGAGTGAACCTTAACCGCCGAGCAGGGTTTGCAGGCGTCTGACGACTTGCGTGATAGATTGTGAATGGTGAGCTCTGCCACCTAGTACAATGAAGGTTTGATATGAGAAACAAACCTAAATGGTATTCAATACTTCTTTTAGGATTAGTTTTCTTATTAGCAAGTTCGGTTGTCTTTACTAACGGGTGTTCGCCGAACACAGATGAAGTTGAATGGACAGAGCGGACAACCCTTGAGCCACCTTTTAGTGAAATCATACCAACTGGTGAAGACCTACGTTGTCTCCTATATCAGCTCGAGCCTTATAGGAGTGACAACGAGACCATATATTTTTCAGATGGCTCGATAACCTATAGCCGTTTTATTGGAAACCAAGACTGCTTCCATGCTCGAACAGATGAAGGTAACGACTACGAAGCATTATACCTCAATATGGCTATACATGATTACCAAACCGAGGAACAGGCTATAGCGCATATCCAAGAAGAGAAAGAAGGAAGTTGGTATACTAAGAACGACACTGAATATTATGCCATAATAATCGGACTTCCTCCACAAGATATCGCAGGTTATGAGATTTTCTGGACAGAGCCCGGTACCGATGAAGTTCAAGGGAGTGAAGAAATATTCTTTAGAGTAGGACGCTATGTTGGTGACTATCAACTCCATATGACCCCCCCACCTGAGCTTGAGGACGGGTATTTCATACCGCTTGACCTACATTACTTGTTACAAACCGCTGTGAAGACCACTATTCCTAGGCTTCGCTCCCATGTAGGCGAGGTAACCAAAGAAGGACTTGAACCGCCCTTTAATGAAATTATTCCAAGTTGCAACGATTTAGTGTTTGCCATTGAGGGACATATACCATACTGCGCAGCTCCTATTATTGTCGATGAGACCACGACTCAATTAGAAGATGGCAGAGCCATACACAGCCGACACTGCCGTGAGATAGATGGCTCGGTAATGTATTCCATGTCAATCTATGTACAAGATAATGAGACTGAGGCTATTGAGTTTTTTCAGCAAGCGTGGGGAGATTGCCCAGATTGGGCTTGGCGTTGTGAGTTAGGTTATGACCCTATGCCCGATGATGCGGTTTGTTTTGAGGATTCAGACGAAGAAGGAGCATGGGCATCTATGTTAATAAACTTTCGAGTGGGCCGTTATATCTGTTTCTATGATGCTAGCGGCTTTGATACGCCTGAGGTATCCTGGGATGAATATGAAGAATCTTGGCGGCTAAGTCCTACATTGCGTCTGATATTGATTGAAGCTGTGCAAGATACTGTCTCGGGGCTTCGTTCCCTTGAGCCTACATAGCTATTCCTTACCCCGCCTTATTGCCCTTTTGACCTAGCTCACCTTGCCAGCCTTTAGGTTGAACCTCAATCCTACGATAAAGCTTCAAGCTATCCTCAAACTTAGCATGTCTTCTATTTGCGGTTGGTTGGGCGTATAATTGTAATAGGTGTAAATGTCGGCGTCGAGGTAATTAGGAGGTTGAAGTGAAATTTGGTGGCATGCTAAGAAGGGCAACAAGCACGACCATAGGTTTATTGGGTGTAATTCTCTGGGTTTTGGGTGGTTTAGCTTGCTTAGTTTGGACTCTCTATGTTTTATTTAGCATTTTTGGAGTATGGACTATTTTTGTGGGGTTATTATTGGCGCCAGTAACTTATGTGGCCTCTATTTTTATTGTTTGGTTTTCCACGGGACATTTCCCTGTGATTCTCCTTGCCCCTTATGTTGTTTCATTTATAGGTTTAGCTTTAGCATCAATTGGTGAGAAAATTAAGGGTGAGGATGTCTACTTTAAGCCACCGACAGTAGTCCAAATGGAAAAAGAACGCAAGAAACAATCTAATACCTTGGGCATTTGGAGTTTGGCAACAGGCATTATCGGCGTATTCTGGTGGCCAGAGGCGCTCGGAGTTGCGGCTGTAGTCCTCGGGGTTCTGCAGTTCAGACGCCATATGAGCAAATGTGCGATAGCGGGGTTCACATTGGGGATTGTCGACATCGTGCTAGCCTTGGTATTTCAAGCGCAGGGCCTATACCACTTGGGCATCTAAACCTGCTCTCAGAATTTAGATGTAAGTTGCAGCCTCCGATAAAGCCTCAAACTATCCTCGAACTTAGCATGTCTTCCATTTGAGGTTAGGTGAAGATATAATTGGAATTAGGTATAGATGTTGTCATTGAGGTAATAAGCAGGCTGAAATGAAAATAGCTGTATTTATTGTTCTCTTCGTAATAGGAGCGTTATTTATTGGAGCTAGTGTTGGTGGCTTCCATCGAAAATTATGTTTAGCAATTGGGATAGGGATATATGTAGCGATGGCTGTTTTAGCGAATGTTTGGCTGTAAAATAATGACTTGGTCACTTTAAAGCCTCAAGCTATCTTCAGCTTCACTGACCTAGATTAGTGAATATGACTTCTAATCCTATCCTAGCTTTGAGAGTTAACTTTCTGGTATAGCTCTAAGCAATCGTCAAAGGTAATGCTCTTTGTGTATCTTTCTACCATGTCTAGACTAGACCATCTGCCAAGATGCATTATGCTAAGTGTGGATAATCCTTTCCTATGTAGGTTACAGGCAAAGCCTCTTCTAAAGCTATGAGCATTACAAGGAAAGCCTACTTTAACCGATAACTTGCTAAGCATGTCCTGGATACCTCTAGGCTTCATACCAAACAATGTCGGGTTATGACCATTGTTAGCAAGGTATGTCTTTAATAATGTGGCTGTTTTAGGGGTAAATACAGCTTTAGCCTCTCTATTACCTTTAACCACTACTCTAAGGGTATTGCTATCCCAATCAATGTTACTAGATTCAATATTGCATATCTCAGACAGCCTTAAACCACTATCAAAGAGCAAGGATACAATACACTTATCCCGGAGGTTATCGGGAGCTTCAATAAGTAGGCTGAATTGCTCTGGAGTTATGCTAGGCAATAGCTTCTTAGCCACGATTGGAGTATCTACCCTATCAATAGGGTTATCTTTAACCAAGCCTTCCTTATATGACCAATTGCAGAATACTCTTATAGCTCTAAAATAGGAATGTTTAGCATTACCACATTTCAGGTTAGCAAGGAATAAGTTAATCCCTTGTGGTGATAGCTCAATACTGATAGCCTTGCTGAGACATCTTTGGTAGAATAGTAATGTGTGGTTAGACATTCCTTGTCTTCTGGAAACTAGGAAAGCATCTAACATGTCATTGGTTAACTTTTTCAGCATTTGGAAAGGTATTTCGTATGAGGGGGAGTGTCGGAATTGGCAGACGAGCATGACTTAGGATCATGTGCCGCAAGGCGTGGGGGTTCGAGTCCCCCCTTCCCCACAATTAAGATGAGTTGATGGGAAGCAGCAAGAGGCTACCTCAAGATTTTCAATCTTATCAGCAAAAGATAGAAAGGGAGCTGAAGGAGATTATCGGGAGTAATCCTCTGACTTTCTATGACATGTTGCGATACCACATGGGGTGGCAGGATGAGCAGGGTTATTCTTACCATAGGGAATCGGGGAAGTTTGTTCGTCCTCTCCTTTGCTTGCTTAGTTGCCAAGCAGTAGGAGGGGATGCAGTGCGGATAATGCCTGCCGCAGCAGCGCTAGAGCTTATTCATAATTTCTCGTTAATTCACGATGATATTCAAGATGCTAGTTGCGAACGCCATCACCGCCCCACTGTGTGGAAGATATGGGGTCAATCACAGGCGATAAACGCTGGCGATGCTATGTTTGCCTTAGCCTTCTCTGCCTTGTTCAGATTAAAGTATAATGGCATAAAAGAGCAAAGGGTTATGGCTGCGTCTCAGTTGTTAAATGAGGCTTGTCTGAAGCTTTGTGAGGGGCAATATCTGGATATTGCTTATCAGAGCCGTCTTGATGTTACTATAAAGGACTATCTTGATATGATAGCTAAAAAGACAGCAGCATTAATGGCAGCATCAACTGCCATAGGGACATGTTTGGCTGTGGATAATGATAAGATGGTGGATTCTTTCTATGGATTTGGTGAAGAGCTGGGTATGGCCTATCAAATTCAAGATGATATGTTGGGTATCTGGGGAAAAGAGGAGGAAATCGGGAAGCCGGTGAAAGATGATATTTCACAGGGGAAGAAAACGTTGCCGGTAGTCTACGCCTTTGAGAATTGTAAGGATAGTGACCGTAAAAAACTAGAAGAAATTTATTCACAGGAAGTTATTTCAAGTGAGAACGTCGCCATGGTGATGGAAATCCTGGACCGCTCCGGGGCGCGTAGGTATGGTCAAAAGTTGATACAGCAATATCATCGTCAAGCCTTGGCGATGTTGGGAGTAAGCGGTTTGGATTTATCACGGCAGGCTCCGTTAAAGGAGATAGCGAGCTTTTTATTGGAGTGCGATTATTAGGTAGAAAGATGCAGAAAAAGACTGTTAGAGATATCCCGGTCGAAGGAAAGAGGGTTTTAGTTAGGGTTGATTTTAATGTGCCTATGGATATGGAAGCAGGCATCATTACCGATGATAGCCGTATTCGTGCCTCGCTGCCTACCATCAGGTATCTTGTTGCCCACAGAGCGAAGGTGATACTCTGTTCTCATTTTGGGCGTCCTAAGGGTAAAGTTGTCGAGGGATTACGGATGGCACCGGTAGCACAACGGTTGTCAGAACTTCTGGAGTTGCCAGTTGAGACCGCGGATGATTGCATAGGGGAAGAGGTGAAAACCAAGGTGAAAATGCTTGGAGGCGGAGATATTCTTTTGCTGGAAAATCTTCGCTTTCACCCTGAGGAAGAAGCAAATGACCCTTCCTTTGCTAAAGAGCTGGCTGGGTTAGCCGATTTATATGTTGACGATGCTTTTGGAACCAGCCATAGGGCGCATGCTTCCACTGTTGGTGTGGCTCAATATTTGCCGGCAGTGGCTGGTTTTCTGTTGGAGAAGGAATTGGAAGCATTAGGGCACTTATTAAGTGAGCCACAACGCCCCTTTGCTTGCATGATAGGTGGTGCCAAGGTAAGCGACAAAATGGGGTTGTTGCAGAACATGTTGCGGTGGGTGGATATTTTACTTATTGGTGGTGGCATGGTGGCTACTTTTTTAAAGGCAATGGGATATGAGGTGGGCAATTCCCCTATTGAGGTGGATAAGCTGGAACTAGCTAAGGAGTTATTGCAGGAGTCGGGTGGGAAACGGACTGCCAAGATTTTGTTGCCTGTAGATGTTGTGGTAGCGCCAGCAATTACTCCTGGTATTGGCAGCCAGCTTGTGTCTATAGATGGTATTCCATCTGACAGTTTAATCGTAGACATCGGACCAAACACCATCGAGCTTTTTTCAAATGAACTGAGAAGATGCCACACTGTTATGTGGAATGGTCCTGTAGGTGTTTACGAGGTGCCTCCTTTTGACCATGGCACCAGGTCATTGGTCAGTGTTCTTTCCTCTCTCAGTAATGCCACTACTATCGTCGGGGGTGGTTCCAGTGCTGAGGTGATTCAGGAAATGGGTTTGGGGGATAAAGTGACCCATGTCTCCACAGGTGGTGGGGCAAGTTTGAGGTTTCTGGAGGGTACTCCTTTGCCTGGGGTAGAAGTCCTGTTGGATCGCGAAGAACGATAGAAGCTTGTCATGCGCATTCCTTTAATTGCTGGCAATTGGAAGATGAATACCACAGTGGCTGAGGCTGAGAAGCTTGCCTCTTCACTGCGAGACAGCTTGGATAAAATAGATGGGATAGAGAAAGTGCTCTGTCCACCGATTATCTCTTTAACAACATTGAGCAAGGTGCTACAGGGCTCATCTGTGAAGTTAGGGGCTCAAAATATGTATTTTGAAGCCGGGGGGGCTTACACAGGGGAAATATCCCCGTTGATGCTTAAAGGGCTCGTGGAATTTGTTATTCTGGGACATTCCGAGAGGCGGTCATATTTTGCTGAGACAGATGAGCTGGTCAATAAAAAAGTGCAAGCTGCTCTGGATTTCAAGCTCAAGCCTATCCTGTGTGTTGGTGAGAGGCTTGAAGAAAATGAAGCTGGTAAGACAGAACAGGTTATCATCAGGCAATTGGTGGGAAGTCTAGCTAATATAGAGTCCAGCATCGATTTAGTTATTGCCTATGAGCCAATATGGGCTATCGGCACAGGCAAGGCAGCTGATGGCATAACAGCAGCTACCACCATCAAGTTTATTCGCGATACCCTTGCTAACCTTTGGAATAGCGATATAGCTCAAGAAGTCCGTCTTCTCTATGGTGGTAGTGTTACTAGCAACAATATTGCTGAGTTTGTTTCTCAACCTGAAATTGACGGTGCTTTAGTTGGTGGTGCGAGCCTTAAGGCCGATGAGTTCTCAAACATTGTAGGTCAATCGGCTGCGATTAAGAAGCAGGGAGCCTAGCTGAAGAACTTTAGGGCGATGAAATGTCTTGTTGTTATTGTTGGTCCCACAGCGATAGGCAAAAGCAAGCTTGCTTTCCGATTAGCTTCGGATTTTGGAGCGGAGATAGTAAGCGCTGATAGCCGCCAGGTTTACCGGTA